>DSTMR04002__coassemble_578_pt1 | contig 108925 bp, 106 predicted proteins | sample DSTMR04002__metabat2_high_PE_025 | metagenome-assembled genome bin DSTMR04002
GCCGTTCGACCGGGAGGCTTATGACTATTGGAAACGCTTCCTGCCCGAGGACCACATCATCCGCGGCAACAAGCACGACAACTTCTGGGAGATGGGCGAGACGGGCCCGTGCGGACCCTGCTCGGAGATCCACTTCGACCTGCGCGACGAGGCGGAGATCGCCGCGAAGCCGGGCCGGGAGATGGTCAACGCCGGCCACCCGCAGGTGATCGAGATCTGGAATCTGGTCTTCATGCAGTTCAACCGCAAGGCGAACGGCTCGTTGGAGGAGCTTCCGGCGCGCAACGTCGACACGGGCATGGGCTTCGAGCGGCTGTGCATGATCCTTCAAGGCAAGAAATCGAACTACGATACGGATGTTTTCCAGCCGACGATCGGCCGCATCGCGGCCCTTTCGGGCAAGCGTTACGGCGAGGATGAGAAATCGGACGTAGCCATGCGCGTGATCGCCGACCACCTGCGCGCCATCGCCTTCTCGATCGCCGACGGACAGCTTCCGTCGAACGTCAAGGCGGGCTACGTGATCCGCCGCATCCTGCGCCGTGCGGTTCGCTACGGCTACACCTACCTCGGCTTTACGGAGCCGACGCTCTGCCGCCTGGTTCCGGGACTGGTGGAGCAGATGGGGGGCCAGTTCCCCGAGCTGAAAGCGCAGCAGACCCTGATCGAGAAGGTGATCGAGGAGGAGGAGGCTGCATTTCTGCGGACGCTTGCCACGGGCATCAACCTGCTGGACGGCGTGATCGCCCGCACGAAGCGGGAGGGCGGCAGCCGCATTTCGGGCAAGGATGCCTTCGAGCTGTACGACACGTTCGGCTTCCCGATCGACCTGACGGAGCTGATCGCCCGCGAGCAGGGCGTGGAGGTGGACCTCGACGCCTTCGAGCAGGAGTTGCAGGCCCAGAAGGAGCGTTCGCGCAACGCCGCGGCCGTCGATACGGACGACTGGGTGGAGCTGATTCCCATCAAGGAGAGCATCTTCACGGGCTACGACACGCTGACCGAGCAGGTGCGCATCGCCCGCTACCGGCGCGTGACGTCGAAGGGCAAGACCTCCTACCAGCTGGTCTTCGACCGCACGCCGTTCTACGGCAATTCGGGCGGTCAGATCGGCGACATCGGCATGATCGAGAGCGCCAATGAGCGGATCCCGGTCGTGGCCACCGAGAAGGAGAACGGGCTGATCATCCATATCGTGAACCAGCTTCCGGAGAATCCTGCGTCGGAATTCACGGCGAAGGTCGACCCGGAGAAGCGCCAGAGCGCCGCGAACAACCACACGGCGACGCACCTCATGCACGAGGCGCTGCGCAAGGTGCTGGGTCCGCACGTCGAGCAGAAGGGGTCGCTCGTCACGCCGGAGATGCTTCGCTTCGACTTCTCGCACTTCCAGAAGGTGACCCCGGAGCAGCTGCGCGAGGTCGAGATGCTGGTCAACCGGGCCGTGCGCGCCGACTACCCGCTCGTCGAGAACCGCGAGGCGACGAAGGAGGAGGCTGCGGCCGCCGGGGCGATGATGCTCTTCGGCGAGAAGTACGGCGACCGGGTGCGCATGGTTCGCTTCGGGACGTCGGTGGAGCTGTGCGGCGGCACGCACACGCGGGCCACGGGAACGATCGGATTCTTCAAGATCCTCTCGGAGAGCGCCATTTCGGCGGGCGTGCGTCGTATCGAGGCGGTCACGGGCGAACATGCCGAGAAGATGCTCTATGCGGCGGAGGATACGATGCGCAACGTGGCCGACTACCTGAACAACCCGCAGGTGGTGCAGGCCGTGAAGAAGATGCTGGAAAGCAACGAGCAGCTCTCGAAGGAGGTGGAGACGATGCGGCGCGAGCAGGTTTCGCAGTGGGCGGACAAGATCGCCGCGTCGACGCCCGAACGGGACGGGATGCAGCTGTTCGCCACGCAGACGGACCGACGTTCGGATTTCGTGAAGGACCTGGCCTATAATTTGCGGCAGCGGATGCCGCGGCTGGTGCTGGTCGTGGGTTCGCTGTGCGAGGGCAAGCCGACGCTGACGGTGATGCTGGGCGACGGGATCACGGCGCAGGGCGTGAATGCCGGAGCCGTGGTGCGCGAAGCGGCGAAGCTGATGCAGGGCGGCGGCGGCGGCCAGGCGTTCTTCGCCACGGCGGGCGGCAAGCAGGCCGACGGTTTGCAGGCGGCGATCGACAAGGCCGTGGAGCTGATCGCGGCACAGGTGAAGTAACAATCAAAAAACGAGAGAGATATGAGCAACAAGGTATTATTGATGATCCTCGACGGCTGGGGCAACGGCCACCACGACAAGGCGGACGTCATTTCGACGGTGCACCCGGCCTATATTTCGGCGATGACCGAAAAGTATCCCCATGCCGAGCTGCGCACCGACGGTGAGAACGTCGGACTTCCGGACGGACAGATGGGCAATTCGGAGGTGGGTCACCTCAATATCGGCGCGGGGCGTGTGGTTTACCAGGATCTGGTGAAGATCAACCGGGCGTGCCGCGACAACTCGATTCTGAAAAACCCCGAGGTGGTCAGGGCGTTCGAATATGCGAAGGCGCAGGGCGTGGGGGTTCACTTCATGGGCCTGACGTCGGACGGCGGCGTACACTCGTCGTTCGAGCACCTCTTCAAGCTGTGCGACATCGCCAGCGAGTACGGCGTTTCGGAGCGCACCTACGTGCACTGCTTCATGGACGGCCGCGACACGGACCCGCACAGCGGCAAGGGCTTCATCGCGCAGTTGGAGGAGCACCTCTCGAAGACGGGGGGCAAGATCGCCACGGTGATCGGCCGCTACTATGCGATGGACCGCGACAAGCGTTGGGAGCGCGTGAAGGTAGCCTACGACGCGCTGGTCGAGGGCGTGGGCGAGCACGATACGGACATGGTCGCCGCCGTTCAGAAGTCCTACGACGCCGACGTGACGGACGAGTTCATCAAGCCGATCGTGCATGTCGACGCAGCCGGGCAGCCGATGGGCCTGATCCGTGCGAACGACGTGGTGATCTTCTTCAACTACCGCAACGACCGCGCCAAGGAGCTGACGATCGTGCTGACGCAGCAGGACATGCCCGAAGCGGGGATGCACACCCTGCCGCTGTACTACTGCTGCATGACGCCCTACGACGCGAAGTTCACGGGGCTGCACATCCTCTTCGACAAGGCGGACGTGCCCGACACGATCGGCGAGTGGGTTTCGAAGCAGGGCTTGAAGCAGCTGCGCATCGCCGAGACGGAGAAATACGCGCACGTGACGTTCTTCCTGAACGGCGGGCGTGAGGATAAGTTCGAGGGTGAGGAGCGGATTCTGGTCGCCTCGCCGAAGGTGGCGACCTACGACCTGCAACCCGAGATGTCGGCTCCGGAGGTTGCCGACAAGCTGGTTGCCGCACTGAACGAGCGGAAGTTCGACTTCATCTGCCTGAACTTCGCCAACGGCGACATGGTAGGCCATACGGGCGTCTACGAGGCGATCGTGAAGGCCGTGAAGGCCGTAGACGGGTGCGTGGAGAAGGTCGTTGAGGCTGCGAAGGCGAACGGCTACGAGGTGGTGATGATCGCCGACCACGGGAATGCCGACAACGCGATCAATCCCGACGGCACGCCCAACACGGCACACTCGCTGAATCCGGTGCCCATCGTGGTGGTTTCGGATCGTGTGAAGGCCGTGCATAACGGCATTTTGGCCGATGTCGCCCCGACGGTGCTGAAGCTGATGGGACTTCCGCAGCCTGCGGAGATGACCGGCAAGGTTCTCGTCGAGATGAAATAACGCATTCTCCGGTATACGAAAAAAGGACGCAGCATTGCCGTGTCCTTTTTTTGTTTCTGGGAAGGTCGGTTTACGCGGCGCTCAGTTCAGCGGAATCAATACCGTAACGGGACGGTTGCTGTCTTGCTCCGAAAAAACGGCGGCTCCCGTTTCGATATTCACGAGACATACGATCTGCTTGCCGTCGGAGTTGCGCACGCCTGTCAGCGTCACTTCTCCCGATGGAATGTTCTCAGATAAAACCTCCAGGTTGCATCCGGCCAAGGCGAGATCGAAATACACAACACCGTATTCGAGCGTTTCGATATTGAACCATGCGGCCTCATTGGCAGAAACTTGCCATGCAAGCCCTTTGTAGGTATTCTCTTTCGTGGGGAAAATCACATGATTGCTTTGGTCCCAGTTCAGAGGGGTAATCTGGGATGTCTGTTTATCCACTATGAGACATTGCCCCAGGAAGTATGAATCGGCGGTTTCATAGACGGGGTATAGCCATATTGGCCAGTTTGCACTGACTTTCGATACCCAGTCGATATAGTCGGGGTCGCCCAAATTCGTGGAATAATCGGTTCCGCTGCTGATGGATGCGATCGGTGCGGAAAGCGTGTTGCTTCCGGCCCATCTCCCGACATGGTAGTCGTGCAGGGAGACGATGTATTCACGTTGCGGAGAGCCTGCGCGTTCTTCCACTTGAACGGCTTTGATTCCGTCGTCCGTTTTGGTCAGGAAAATTGCTCCCTTGTCGAATAGCGGCATCTGTTCGAAACCTCCGTTGGGATAGAGGAATGTATAAAAATCTATCCAAGATGGCACGACGATTGTCCCGTTGTCCAATGGCCATATTTCGCTGCCTCCGATGCCGACGGCATTGGGATTCACCTGTTTTAACACGAGATCTTCGTTTTGCATTGTGACTGCCAGCAGATCGCTGCCTCCATGAGGCAGTATGTAAAGGTCTCCGTTGTTGCCGAGTGCCGTTACGGGCAGCCCCGGGCTTTCGAAATATTTGCCTGCGGATTGCGGAATGTAGAAGATTTTTCCGTCCGAATTCCGCACGAGAATATGGAAGTAGAACGCATCCGGTTCGTAGTAGGGGCGCATGTCGAAATAGTTCCCCTCTGCCGTTTTGAATTCGCATTGCAGCATCAGTGTGTATGCGCCCGACAGCGAAAACAGGTACCGGGGCATTACCTGAATGTCATTGCGTACTTTCGTAACCGTGCCGTCTTCGGTTTCGACGCAAGAAAGAACGACGGTAGAGATGTTGCCTTTCTCGTCTATCTTGAACAATCCGACTTCCGACTCGTCGGATTGCGCTCGGGTGGAAGTGCCGGTCAGCGAAAGGTACTTCGCATCGTCGAGTTCCAGTTTTTGCATTTTGATGGTTTTGGAGCGGCCGCCCGCTTCCTCGTCGCTGTCTCCGCAAGCCGCAGAAAGCATGGTGACGCTGACTAAACCCAAGATAATTTTTTTCATAAGGTTAATTTTGCTCCTATCCGCACCTCGATAAGCGATACCGGAAAACAGAAAGCGTGGTGCTGAAAACTTATTTCAACTGAACAGGTCTTAGGAAACCTCGAAGATAAAATAAGCAACAGTCCCACGCCTGTATCCACGGATGGATACGACGTGAAAGATGTCCGCTTATTCTCTCTTCTGTTGAATTTCCTAAGTTCGTTCAGTGAGAATAAACTTACACTTTCCGTGTTTGTCAATATGTTATTGCAAATATAGAAAACATATCTGGAAAATGCAATCGCCATCTTTTTTCGGGACTGTCGCGTCAACAAATTTCGGCAAAAAGTTCATGACGATCAATATTGACCGAAAATTTTGTTCTTTCAATTTGGGGCAATGGCGGCCTGCCGCTTCGCCCCTTCTGGATGGAACGGGCGGGGCGGCGGGATGCAGATGAAAAACCGGATTGTCCGAGCCCGGGTCAGTAAAGTTCGATATACTCGTAGGAGTTGCCGACGGCGGCGAGGTATCGTGAAAACTCCTCCTGCGTGATGACCACCGTTGCGCGGTTGTCGTTGGGGTGGAACGAGAGGGCGGGCCACTCCCGGAGCCGTGCGTCGAGGAAGAGGTGGACGTGGTTCGCCGGGTCGTTGATCAGCCCGAAGGGCGATACGGATCCCGGCCGCAGCCCCAACCAGCGCTCCATGCGCTGCTCCGAGGCGAACGACAGCTTGCCCTGATGCAGGCGGTGTTCGAGGTCGTGGATGGCCATCGCCCGCTCGCAGTCGAAGCATACGAGGTAGTGGCGGTCGCCCTTGTGGTTGCGGAAGAAGAGGTTCTTGCAGTGTTTCGAGCCGTCGTCGTGCCAGTATTGGCGTGCGATCTCGATGGTCGGGGCTTCGGGATGTTCGTACCACGTGTAGCGGATGCCATGCGCATCGAGCCAGTCGAAGACCCGCTGGCGACGTTCGTCGGGCGAGAGCGGGGCGGTGTCGGGAGTCTCCATGATCAGTTGTTTTTCCAGTTTTCGCGGATGTTGCGGGCGATGCACCCGACCAGTACTTCGACCGCCTCGACGGGCGACCAGGCGTTGTGGGGCGAGAGCAGCAGCCGGTCGGGCTCGCGGACGGCGAGCAGGGGGTTCCCCACGTCGAGCGGTTCGTGGACGAAGACGTCGAGGGCGGCACCCGCGATCTGTCCGGCATCGAGCGCCGCGGCCAGAGCCGCCTCGTCGACAATCCCGCCGCGTGCGACGTTGATCACGAGGGCCGAGGGCTTCATGAGCGACAACTCGCGGGCTCCGATCAACCCGCGGGTGCGGTCGGTCAGCGGACAGTGCACCGACACGATGTCGGCCCAGGCCAACAGTTCGTCGAGCGGCATCCGGGGGTAGGACTCCTTGCGTGCGACGCCCGACGTGGAGGTGTAGGCCACCTCGCAGCCGAGGGCTTCGGCGACGCGGGCGACGCTGTGTCCGATGTTGCCGAGGCCGACGATGCCCCAGCGCGAACCGTGCAGCTGGCGGGTCGTGCGCCCGAAGTGGAACTGGCGTTCGGCGCCGGCGTAGCGCACCTTCGTGTAGCGGTCGTAGTAGACCGTCTGCCGCAGCAGGGCGATGGCGGCGCCGATGGTGGTTTCGGTCACGGCATGGGTCGAGTATCCGACGGCATTCTTCACGGTGACGCCGCATTCGGCCGCCGCCGCGAGGTCGATGTGGTTCACGCCCGTGGCGGCGATGCAGATCAGCCGCAGGCGGGGCAGGGCGAGGAGCGTCGCGGCATCGAAGGGCACCTTGTTGGTGATGACGATGTCGGCCTCGCGGCAGCGGCCGACGACCTCCGCGGGGCGGGTGGTCTCGTAGGCCGTGTAGTTGCCCAACGCGCGGATCGACGCGAGGTCGGCGCCGCCGAGCGAGTATTCATCCAGAAAGACGATGTTCGGTTTCATGGGGTATTTTCGGTGATTTTGGGGTTTGCGGATCGGAAGAGGATGCGGGGGATGTCAGTCGAGTTCTCCGGTCAGGCCGCGGATCACGACCGAGGCGCATCCGATGCCGAACAGCGCCGGAAGGTAGGAGATGGTCCCGACGTTGGACTTCTTGTTCTGCTCCTCGCAGAGGATCATCGCCCCCTCGCGGATCGGCTCGGGCGAGAAGACGGCGCGGAATCCGCTACGGATGCCGATCTTGTGGAGCCGTTTGCGGAGCATGTGGGCCAGCGGGCAGTGGTGGGTTTTCGCGATGTCGGCGATCTCCATGCGCGTGGGGTCGGTCTTGGCCCCGGCGCCCATCGAGCTGACGAGCGGCAGGCGGCGTTCGAGCGCCGCGGCAATGAGTGCGAGTTTGGGCGAGAGGGTGTCGATGGCGTCGACCACGTAGTCGTACGCCGCGGCGTCGAGCAGGCGGTAGGTCTCCTCGTCGCGGATGTATCGGTTGACGACCCGCAGGTCGATGTCGGGGTTGATGTCGCGCAGGCGCTCGGCCAGCACGTCGGCCTTCTGCCGGCCGACGGTCGAGTGCAGGGCGACGAGCTGGCGGTTGATGTTCGTCGTGTTCACGGTGTCGGCGTCGGCGATGGTCATGCGTCCCACGCCGGCGCGGGCGACCATCTCGGCGGCATAGGCCCCCACGCCGCCCAGCCCGACGACCAGCACATGGGCACTCCTCAAACGGCCGAGCTTCTCCCGACCCAACAACAGTTCCGTTCTCTCCAACCAGTTATCCATCTCTTTTTTCGAATAAGCGTTCGTAATTTTCGAGGGTGGCGCGTTGCAGCACCTCCTCCGGCAGCCCCAGCACCGCGGCCGCACGGTCGTAGATCTCCCCGATGGTCACCTCGTCGTCGTCGGTCTCGAAGAAGAGCTGCCCGAGGGGCACTTCGCGCAGGGCCCGCAGGGTTTTGGGCGAGGCGAAGGCGCGCTCGCCGAACGAGAGGTAATAACCTCGCCGCAGGGCCTGCCGGGCCTGCTCGGGCGATCCGATGAATCCGTGGAAGATCACCGCGCGGGGCTCGCATTCGGCCAGTTCGCGCATCAGCGGTTCGAAGGCCCGCACGCAGTGCAGCACGACGGGCATTCCCGCCTGCCGGGCCAGAGCGAGCTGGGCGCGGAGTGCTTCGAACTGGGCTTCGCGGGGGACCGGACAGGCGAAATCGAGTCCGGTTTCGCCGACGGCCTGTATGGCATCGGACGCTCCGCCGCAGAGCCGTTCGGCAAGCCTTCCGATCGCTTCGGCGGCGTTGTTCCCGGCTTCCCAGGGGTGTACGCCCGCCGTGCGGAGTTCGATTCCGCAACCCGTCGGGCGGTGGGTGTGTATGTTGACGCAGGGAAGCATGTCCGAGACAAAAGTAGAAATTTTAAGTAAATTTAAGAAATAATGCTCCGATGGATGGCATTTATCGGAAAAAATTTGTACTTTCGCACGCGAAATAATTGTTAGCCCGCTAACAACCGAAACTCCGCGTGCAGAAACCGGGCACAAAGGGTGCGGTTATTTTCGTGTGCGGGCGCAGTGAGCAGTGGGAGGAAACCAAACACACAAATAACTCAAAATCTTTAACCATGTCGAAAATCATTACACTACGCAAGGGTTTAGACATCAATCTGGTGGGCAAACCCCAGGAGACATTGGCACAGGCGCCGATGGCTTCGGAGTACGCCCTCTCGCCTCTGGATTTCGAAGGCGTGACACCGAAGTTGCTGGTTAAGGTCGGGGATCGGGTGAAGGCCGGAACGGCGTTGTTCTTCAACAAGTTCAACGAGCGAGTTCTCTTCACGTCGCCCGTCAGCGGCACGGTGGCGGCCATCAACCGCGGCGAGAAGCGCAAGGTGCTCTCGGTGACGGTGACGCCGGACTCCACGCAGGAGTACGAGTCGTTCACGGCGCCGGACCTTGGGAAAGCCACCCGGGAGGAGATCGTCGAACTCCTGCTTCGTTCGGGCCTGTGGCCGATGCTCGTGCAGCGTCCCTACGGGATCATCGCAGACCCTGCGGACACGCCGAAGGCCGTCTTCATTTCGGCGTTCGATTCGGCGCCGCAGGCTCCGGACTACAATTTCGTGCTGAAAGGCGAGCAGCGGAACCTGCAAAAGGGTATCGAGGTGCTGCGCCGTCTCACCCCGGGCAAGGTTCACCTCTCGGTTCGTGCGCATGCCGAAGGCAGCATGCCGTCGCTGCAAGGCGTCGAGCTGCACACCTTCGCCGGGAAACACCCCGTGGGCAACGTGGGCGTACAGATCCACCACATCGACCCGATCAACCGGGGCGACATCGTCTGGACGGTGAACATCCAGGATCTGGCGATCATCGGGCGCCTGTTCAACGAGGGGCGCGTCGACATGACGAAAATCATCGCCGTGGCCGGCTCGGAGATCGAACACCCGCAGTACGTGCGCGTGATCGGCGGTGCGAAGGTCGACTCGATCGTCGGCGGCAATGTGAAGGCCCAGAAGGAGGGAGACTCGGTCCGCTTCATCTCGGGCAACGTGCTCACCGGCACGAAGACCTCGCCGGACGGCTTCCTGGGCTTCTATGCCAACCAGTTGACGGCCATTCCCGAAGGGGACAAGTACGAGCTGCTGGGCTGGGCGATGCCGCGCTTCAAGAAGTTTTCGGTATCGCGGGCCTACTTCTCGTGGCTGTGTCCGCGCAAGGCCTACGACCTGGATACGAATATGAACGGCGGGGAGCGTCCGTTCGTGGTTACGGGGCTCTACGAGCAGTATCTGCCGATGGACATCTACCCGATGTACCTGTTGAAGGCTTGCCTGGCGGGCGACATCGAGAAGATGGAGAATCTGGGCATCTACGAGGTGACGGAGGAGGACTTCGCGCTGTGCGAGTTCGTGGATCCCTCGAAGACCGAGATCCAGCAGATCATCCGCGACGGTATTAACTTAATGATCAAGGAGGCTTAAAGATGGGACTTCGCAAACTGATGGATAAAATCAAGCCCACGTTCTCGAAAGGCGGGAAACTGGGCTTCCTGGAATCGACGTTCGAAGCGTTCGAAACGTTCCTCTTCGTGCCGAACACGACGACCGTGAAGGGCGCGCACATCCGGGACTGCAACGACATGAAACGTACGATGATCATGGTTGTTCTGGCCCTGATGCCGGCGTTCCTGTTCGGTTGCTGGTGGACCGGCGCACAGGTGGGTCTGGAAGGATTCCGGGCCTTCATCTACGGACTGGTGCGGGTGCTGCCGATGGTGTGCGTGTCGTACATCGTGGGTCTGGCCATCGAATTCTATTTCGCGCAGGTGCGCGGTCATGAGGTCAACGAGGGCTTCCTCGTGACGGGTCTCCTGATCCCGATGATCTTCCCCGTGTCGACGCCGCTGTGGATGGTGGCGCTGTCGACGGCCTTCGCCGTGATCTTCGGCAAGGAGGTCTTCGGCGGTACGGGCATGAACGTCTTCAACCCGGCGCTTCTGGCCCGTGCGTTCGCCTTCTTCGCCTATACGCCCTCGATGTCGGGCGAGACGGTCTGGTATTCGAACTGGACGATGATGGGGGCGCAGGTCGACGGCATCACGGGCGCCACGGCGCTCGAACAGCTGGGTTCGACCGGTACGATGAGCTTCTCGCCGCTGGACGCTTTCCTGGGTATGATCCCCGGCTCGTTCGGCGAGACGTCGACGCTGGCGATCCTGATCGGCAGCGCCATCCTTCTGGTGACGGGCATCGCCTCGTGGCGGACGATGATCTCGGTTTTCGTCGGCGGACTGGCGGTGGGCTATCTGTTCCAGGCGCTGGGCGTGACGACGTATCCGGCGTGGTGGCACCTGATCGTGGGCGGCTTTGCCTTCGGCGCGGTCTTCATGGCCACGGACCCCGTGACCTCGGCCCAGACCAACAAGGGCAAGTACATCGTGGGCTTCATGACGGGTGCTCTGGCTGTGCTGATCCGCGTGGTGAACCCGGCCTACCCGGAGGGTATGATGCTCTCGATCCTCTTCATGAACGCGCTGGCGCCGCTGGTCGACTACTTCGTGGTCGAGGCGAACATCTCGCGGCGCAAGAAACGTGTGAAACTCGCAAAATAGGGGAGCTATGGCAACGAAAAAATTCAAATGCAACGTTTGCGGCTACATCCACGAGGGAGACGCCGCACCCGCAACGTGTCCCGTTTGCGCCGCTCCGGCTTCGGAATTCACCGAGGTGACGGAGCCGAAGAAGAAGGGCCTGCTCGGCGATACGAACAGCAACGCCTATATCGTCCTCTATTCGACGGTGATGGTGGTGATCGTGGCAGTGCTGCTGGCCGTGGCGGCTTTGGCGCTCAAACCGCGTCAGGACGCCAACGACCTGAACGAGAAGAAACGCAACATCCTGGCGTCGCTGTCGGCCGAGGGAGAGTCGTACGACGAGTTCATCGACGCCTATGTGGTCGACAAGCAGGGCAATCGGGTTGACGGCGACGTCTTCGCGCTGCTGAACGACCTTCCGGGGGCCTTTGCCGCCGGGAAGTTCCCGATCTTCGAGTCCAAGGACGGCCGCGTGGTGATTCCCGTGACGGGTATGGGCCTGTGGGGCCCCGTGTGGGGATATGTAGCCCTGGAGAAGGACATGAATACCATCGCCGGCATCATCATGGCCCACAAGGGTGAGACCCCGGGTCTGGGTGACGAGATCGCCACGGCGAAGTATCAGGCGAAATTCGTCGGGAAGACGATTTTCGAGGGTAACAAGTTCGTGTCGGTGACGCTTCGCAAGGGCGGGGCGAAGGATCCCGCCCACGAGGTGGACGCCATTTCGGGCGGCACGAAGACCTCGGACGGCGTGACGGCGATGCTCTACAACAGCTTGAAGAACTACCTGCCGCTGCTGGAATCGAAACGTCAGTCGGAGCCGGAACCGGCGCCGGCGGCAACGGAGGAGGAGTCAAACGAAGAAAATGCGGAAAGCCATGAGTAACAACATGAAATATCTGACGGGTCCGTTCTCCGCGAACAACCCGGTCATCGTGCAGATTCTGGGAATCTGCTCGGCGCTGGCGGTCACCGTACAGCTCAAACCGGCCATCGTGATGGCATTGAGCGTGACGGTCGTCACGGGCTTCTCGAACCTGGTGATGTCGCTGCTGCGCAACGGCGTTCCGGCGCGTATCCGCATCATCGTGCAGCTGGTGGTGATCGCCGCGCTGGTGATTCTGGTGGACCAGGTGCTGAAAGCCTATGTCTACGAGATTTCGAAACAGTTGTCGGTCTATGTGGGTCTGATCATCACGAACTGCATCGTGATGGGTCGTGTGGAGGCCTTCGCGCTGGGCAACAAACCCTGGGCGTCGTTCCTCGACGGTATCGGCAACGGTCTGGGCTACGGCATGATTCTGGTGATCGTGGCCTTCTTCCGGGAGTTGTTCGGCTCGGGGAGCCTGCTGGGCTTCCGGATCATCCCCGAGAGCTGGTACATGACCGAGGGCGGATTCTATTCGAACTGCGGTCTGATGCTGTTCCCGCCGATGGCGCTGATCATCGTGGGCTGCATCATCTGGGTGCACCGTTCGCGCAACAAGGACTTACAGGAAAAATAGGAGGGTAGCATATGGAATCATTGAATATCTTCATCCGGTCGATCTTCATCGACAACATGGTCTTCGCCTTCTTCTTCGGCATGTGCTCGTACATTGCCGTATCGAAGAGCGTGAAGACGGCCCTGGGACTGGGCGCGGCGGTTACGTTCGTGATGGTGATGACCGTGCCGCTGAACTACCTCTTGTATGAATACATTCTGAAACCGGGCGCCCTGCATCAGTGGATCGAGGCGATCCCGGAGAGCGTGGATCTGAACTTTCTGTCGTTCATCGTCTTCATCGCGACGATTGCGGCGTTCGTGCAGCTGGTCGAGATGATCGTCGAGAAGTTCTCGCCGACGCTTTACAGCCAGCTGGGCATCTTCCTGCCGCTGATTGCGGTGAACTGTGCGATCATGGGCGGCTCGCTGTTCATGCAGCAGAAGGTCGACGCTGGGGAGTTGGATACGCTGTGGCAGTCGATCGTCTACGGTCTGGGTTCGGGTCTGGGCTGGTGGCTTGCCATCGTGATGATGGCTGCGATCCGCGAGAAGACGACCTATTCGCACATTCCCGCGGCGTTGAAGGGCCCGGGTATCGCCTTCATCATCACGGGTCTGATGGGCATTGCCTTCATGATCTTCTCGGGCATTCAGTTCTAACCTAAAAAAGGAGATTCGCAACAATGACTACAACGATTATCATAGCGATTGCGGCCTTTCTGGTCATCACGCTGGTGCTGGTGGCGCTGCTGCTGTATGCGAAGGCGAAGCTGACCACTTCGGGGGCCGTGACGATCGACATCAACAACGGCGAGAAGGTCATCACGACCGAGAGCGGCTCGACGCTTCTGTCGACGCTGGCCAACAACAAGGTATTCCTTCCGTCGGCGTGCGGCGGAGGCGGTTCGTGCGGGATGTGCAAGTGCCAGGTGCTGGAAGGCGGCGGCGACATCCTGCCCACGGAGACGGGCTTCATCACGCGCAAGATGGCCAAGGACCACTGGCGTCTGGGCTGTCAGGTGAAGGTGAAGAACGACCTGAAAATCAAGGTTCCGGAAGCTGTTCTGGGCGTGAAGAAGTGGGAGTGCACGGTGGTTTCGAACCGCAACATTTCGACCTTCCTCAAAGAGTTCGTGGTGAAGCTTCCGGAGGGTGAGAACCTGAAATTCCGCAGCGGCGGCTACATCCAGATCGACATTCCGAAGTACGATGCGATCAAGTTCTCGGACATGGACGTGGACGAGAAGTTCCGCGCCGACTGGGACAAGATGAAGATGTGGGATCTGGTGACGACGAACCCGGAGCCGACGTTCCGCGCCTACTCGATGGCGAACCACCCGGCCGAAGGGAACATCATCATGCTGAACATCCGTATCGCCACGCCTCCGTTCGACCGCGCCACGGGTACGTTCATGAAGGTGAACCCGGGCATCTGCTCGTCGTACATCTTCTCGCGCAAGCCGGGCGACAAGGTGACGATTTCGGGACCTTACGGAGAGTTCTTCCTTCCGGACAACCTGCCCGACACGCAGGAGCTGATCTTCATCGGCGGCGGTGCGGGTATGGCGCCGATGCGGAGCCACATCATGCACCTGTTCAAGACGGAGAAGACGAAGCGTCCGGTTTCGTTCTGGTACGGAGCGCGCGCCATGAAGGAGGCCCCCTACCTGCACGAGTTCCACGAGATCGAGGAGGAGTTTCCGAACTTCAAGTTCAACCTGGCACTGGACCGTCCGGATCCGGAGGCCGATGCGGCGGGTGTTCCCTATACGCCGGGCTTCGTGCACAACGTGCTCTACGAGAACTACCTGAAACACCATCAGGCGCCGGAGGACTGCATCTATCTGATGTGCGGACCCCCGATGATGATCTCTTCGGTGGTGAAGATGCTCGATTCGCTGGGCGTACCGCCGGAGAACATCCTCTACGACAACTTCGGATCGTAGCATCCGGATCGGAGGCTTATGAAAATCGGGACCGAGAGGTCCCGGTTTTTTTGTGCCCGTTTTGCGGGCGACGGGGGTGTTCCGGCTGCATCAAACTGAAAAAAACATCGTTTTTTTGTTTGGGCTGCACACACCTTTTCGTATCTTTGTAGAAATTCAACCTAAAATACGCGAAATTATGAACATTCCAACCATTTTCTGGGCCGTACCTGCGGCATCGATCGTGGCGCTTGCCTTTGCGTGGGCGTTCTACCGGCTGATGAAGCGCGAGGACGAGGGTACGGAGCGCATGCGGGAGATCGCGGCGCACGTACGCAAGGGGGCGATGGCCTACCTGCGTCAGCAGTACAAGGTCGTGGGCCTCGTGTTTGTGGTGCTGGCGTTGTTCTTCGCCTACCTGGCCTACGGTGCGGGCGTACAGAACGGCTGGGTTCCGTTTGCCTTCCTCTCGGGGGGCTTCTTCTCGGGCCTGGCCGGCTACTTCGGCATGAAGACGGCGACCTACGCTTCGGCACGCACGGCCAATGCGGCGCGTCAGTCGCTGGACCGGGGCTTGAAGGTGGCCTTCCGCAGCGGAGCCGTCATGGGACTGGTGGTCGTGGGGCTGGGGCTTCTGGACATTTCGTTCTGGTACGTGATTCTGAACGCCTTCGTCGACGTGGCGGGACCGCAGAAACTCGTGGTCATCACGACGACGATGCTGACCTTCGGCATGGGCGCCTCGACGCAGGCCCTCTTCGCGCGCGTGGGCGGCGGCATCTACACGAAGGCTGCGGACGTGGGCGCCGACCTGGTGGGCAAGGTCGAGGCCGGCATTCCGGAGGATGACCCGCGCAACCCGGCGACGATCGCCGACAACGTGGGCGACAACGTGGGCGACGTGGCCGGCATGGGCGCCGACCTCTACGAGAGCTACTGCGGATCGATTCTGGCCACGGCGGCCCTGGGAGCCGCGGCGTTCGCCACGGCGGGGAGCGAGGCCCTGCAATTGAAGGCCGTGCTGGCTCCGATGCTGATCGCGGCGGTGGGTATCTTGCTGTCGATTCTGGGCATCTACCTCGTCCGGACGAAGGAGGGCGCGACGATGCGCCAGCTGCTCCGTTCGCTGGGCGTGGGGGTGAATTTCAGTTCGCTGCTGATCGCCGTGGCGACGTTCGGCATCCTCTACGTGCTTGGGATCCAGAACTGGCTGGGGCTTTCGTGCTCGGTGATCACGGGTCTCGTTGCGGGCATCGTGATCGGACAGGTCACGGAGTACTACACCTCGCATTCGTACAAACCGACGCAGAAGATCGCCGAGAGTTCCCAGACGGGTCCCGCCACGGTGATCATCTCGGGCGTCGGTTCGGGGATGATCTCGACGGCCATTCCGGTGGTGACGATCGGCGTGGCGATCATTCTGGCCTACCTGTGCGCCATCGGCTTCGACGTGAAGAACATGCTGGCTCCGCAGAACCTCTCGCTGGGACTCTACGGCATCGGCATTGCGGCCGTGGGCATGCTCTCGACGCTGGGCATCACGCTGGCCACGGACGCCTACGGACCGATCGCGGACAACGCCGGCGGCAACGCCGAGATGAGCGGTCTGGGGCCCGAGGTGCGCAAGCGGACCGACGCGCTCGATGCGCTGGGCAACACGACGGCCGCCACGGGCAAGGGTTTCGCGATTGGCTCTGCGGCTTTGACGGCTTTGGCCTTGCTGGCCTCGTACATCGAGGAGATCCGCATCGGGATGCTGCACAACGGCATGACGATGCTCGAAATGCCCGACGGTGCGATGCGCTTCGTGCAGGACGCCTCGATCCTGGACTTCATGGAGTACTACCACATTTCGCTGATGAATCCCACGGTGCTCGTCGGCCTGTTCATCGGTGCGATGATGTCGTTCCTGTTCTGCGGTCTGACGATGAACGCCGTGGGCCGTGCCGCGGAGAGCATGGTGCAGGAGGTACGCCGTCAGTTCCGCGAGATCAAGGGCATCCTCACGGGCGAGGGTACGCCGGACTATGCACGCTGCGTGGCCATCTCGACGCGCGGTGCGCAGCGCGAGATGCTCTTCCCGAGCCTGCTGGCGATTATCGTTCCGGTAGCCGTGGGTCTGATCTTCGGCGTGGCGGGCGTAATGGGCCTGCTGGTCGGCGGATTGAGCTCGGGCTTCGTGCTGGCGGTCTTCATGGCCAACGCGGGCGGAGCGTGGGACAACGCCAAGAAGATGATCGAGGAGGGGCACTTCGGCGGCAAGGGTTCCGAGTGCCACAAGGCCACGGTCGTGGGCGATACGGTGGGCGATCCGTTCAAGGATACGTCGGGCCCGTCGCTGAACATCCTCATCAAGCTGATGTCGATGGTTTCGATCGTCATGGCCGGACTGACGGTGGCGTGGCACCTCTTCTGATACCGCTTCGTTCCGTAAGGGCGGTTCCTCCGTGCGGAGGAACCGCTTTTTTTGCTTTGTGCGGAGAGCGGAAGCGGTCTGAAAATTTGCTTCTGCGCCCGGGGATGCGTATCTTTGCGGCTGTGAAGCGTGAGACCATGAAAAATATCGTTTTCGATCTGGGCGGAGTGCTTTTCGCCCGCGACAGGAAGAAGTGCGACCCGGAGCTGCTGGAATTCTTCGGATTCCTGCGTGCGCCTCAGATGCCGCACTTCTGGGAGGAGTATGACCGGGGTACGAATAGGCTGGAAGCGGTCACGCAGACCCTCGTGGAGATGACCGGCCGCCCGTATGCACGGTGCGCGGAGGTGTTGCAGCAGGCCATCGACTTGCAGGAACCCATCCCGGCGACCGAGCGGCTCGTCGGCGAGTTGAAGGCGGCGGGCTACCGGCTCTACGTGCTTTCGAACATGGCCCGCGAATTCATCGCATACCTGCGCCGTTTTCCGGTCTACGGGCAGTTCGACGGCGAAGTGGTTTCGTGCGAGGAGCTTACGGTGAAGCCCGAGCCGCGGATCTACGAGATCCTGCTCGACCGCTACGGACTCGACCCGGCCGAAACGCTCTTCATCGACGACCGCGCGGCGAACATCGAGGCGGCCGGGCGGCTGGGCATCCGCGGCTTTCTGTTCGACCACCGGGATCCCGAAGCGTCGTGTGCGGAGCTGCGCGCGCAGCTGCTGTAAGGGTCTTACCCTTTCGGGAGGCATTTTGAAATGCGGTCCGGGCCTCGGGTCCGGACCTTCTGTTTTTGCGCCGGAGGAGCTGCCGCCCCTCTTCCCGGCCTGTTCCGCGTTCCGGCGATGGGGTTGCGGCACGCTCCTTGCGCAGTGTGGGGCGTATGTTGTCGATCCGGGAGAAATACGGCCGTTATTCGCTCTTCGTGCTGATCTTCGTGCTGGGCATTGCGATCTTCGTGAAGGTCGTGCCGTTTCTGGGCGGCCTGCTGGGGGCCGTGACGATCTACGTGCTGCTGCGGCGTCAGATGTGGTTTCTGACCGAGCGGCGTCGGTGGCGGCGCAGTGTGGCGGCTTCGGCGCTGCTGGCCGAGGCCGTATGCTGCTTTCTGATCCCGATCACGCTGATCGGCTGGATGGTGGCCGTCAAGATCCAGTCCATTGTGGCGAATCCCCGTGAGTTTATCGTTCCGTTGAAGCACCTTGCCGGCTTGATCGAGGCGAAAACCGGTTACGAACTCTGGTCGGAGTCGAACGTGCGGTGGCTGCTGGGGTATATTCCGAGTGTGGGGCAGTGGCTCGTGGAGGGGATGGTCGATTTTGCCGTCAATCTGGTGGTTCTGCTCTTCGTTCTCTACTTCATGCTGATCGGCGGCCGGCGCATGGAGTCCTATTGCAGCGACCTGATGCCTTTCGACCGGCGGGTTTCGCGCAACGTCGTGCACGAGATCCATCTGATCGTGCGGTCGAACGCCATCGGCATTCCGCTTCTGGCCGTGATTCAGGGCTTCGTGGCCTATGCGGGGTATCTGATTTTCGGGGCTCCGAGTCCGCTGTTCTGGGGCGTGCTGACGTGCTTCGCCACGGTGATTCCGATCGTCGGGACGGCGCTGGTGTGGGTTCCGCTGGCGGGGTACATGGCGCTGACGGGCGCCTGGGGGCCGGCCGTCGGGCTGACGCTCTACGGGACGCTGGTCGTGACGCATGTCGACAATGTGGTGCGTTTCATCTTGCAGAAGCGCATGGCGCACACGCATCCGCTCATCACGGTCTTCGGCGTCTTCATCGGTTTGTCGCTGTTCGGATTCATGGGTGTGATTTTCGGTCCGTTGCTGCTGGCGATGTTCACCTATTTCGTGGATCTGTTCAAGTGCAAGTACCTCGACCGGAACCGGCTCTGTTCATGAGTCGGCCCCGTCTCCGTCCGTCGCATCTTTTTTCGATCAGACCTCTTCTTCCGGTCTTGCTTCAAAAAATCCCGCACTTTGCTCCTTTCTTTTCTCCGAAATCGCCTTGTCGGGGGGCTTATATTCGAAAAATTTTACGATAAGTAAGCAAATCGGCATCTTTGCCTAAAAAAAGATCGCAAAAAAGTTGTAAATTCATAATGCTTTATTACCTTTGTTATTGCAATAACAGTAAAACCGAATTACAAATGGCGAGAAATCTCAAAATCAGAGACCTGACGTTGCGCGACGGCCAGCAGTCGTCCTTCGCAACGCGCATGAACCAGGAGCAGATCGACCGCTGCCTGCCGTTCTACAAGGATGCGAATTTCTATGCGATGGAGGTTTGGGGCGGTGCCGTACCCGACTCGGTGATGCGCTATCTGAACGAGAATCCGTGGACGCGTCTGGAAACGATCTACAAGGCTGTCGGGTCGGTATCGAAACTCACGGCGCTGTCGCGGGGCCGTAACCTGTTCGGCTATTCTCCCTACACGGACGAGATCATCGACGGTTTCTGCCGGAATTCGATCGAGAGCGGTCTGGGCATCATGCGGATTTTCGATGCGCTGAACGATGTCGACAACGTGAAGTCCACGGTGAAGTATGTCAAGCAGTACGGCGGCATCGCCGACTGTGCGGTCTGCTATACGGTGGATCCGAAATACCCGGAGTTGAGCTTCTGGGACAAACTCAAAGGGAAGAAGAATCCGGCTCCGGTCTTCACGGATGCCTACTTCCTGGACAAGGCGAAGCAGATGGCGGCGCTGGGTGCCGACATGATCACGATCAAGGACATGTCGGGACTGATTCCGCCGCGTCGCGTGGCCACGCTGGTCAAGCTCTTCAAGCAGCACCTGTCGATTCCGGTCGATTTCCACACGCACTGCACGCCGGGCTACGGACTGGCTTCGGTGTTGTCGGCGATCGTGGCCGGGGTGGACATCGTGGACACGAACTGCTGGTATTTCGCCGAGGGCACGGGTGCACCGGCCATCGAGCTGATCCACGTTTTCTGCAAGAAGATGGGCATCGACACGGGCGTCAACATGGAGGCCGTGGCGCGGATCAATACGCAGCTGCGTGAGATCCGCAAGGAGCTGAACCAGTCGGTCTTCGGGACGGAGAAACCCGAGCCGAAGGCGTTCAATCCGCTGACGGACCAGCTTCCGGCCGAGATCGATGCGCTGTTCGACCGAGCCATCGCCGCCGCGCAGCGCGACGACGAGGCCGGGACGCTCGACGCCTGCCGGAAGATCGAGGCCTATTTCGGCTTCCCGGCTCCGAACGAACTGGTCCAGAAGGCCGAGATCCCGGGCGGCATGTACTCGAACATGGTGGCGCAGCTCAAACAGCTGAAAGCCGAGGAGATCCTTCCGCGGGCCATGGAGCTGATCCCGACGGTCCGTCTGGCTGCGGGACTTCCGCCGCTGGTTACGCCGACGTCGCAGATCGTGGGTGCGCAGGCCGTGAACTGTGCGCTGGACGAGAAGGCCGGACGCCCGATGTACTCGAACAAGTCGTCGCAGTTCGTGGGACTGGTGAAGGGCGAGTACGGCAAGACGCCGGTGAAGATCGATCCGGAGTTCCGGTTCAAGATCTGCGGTGTGCGCGAGGAGACGCCTTACGACACGTCGAAATACAAGATGCAGCCGAATCCGGAGCTTCCCGAAGCCGGTGGCGTGAAGCTGGCGGCCGACGAGAAGGAGGTGCTGCTGCTGGAACTCTTCCCGCTGGTAGCGAAGACGTTCCTGACGAACGAGAAGGTGAAGGCATACGAGGCCTCGAAACCGGCCGCAGCCGCCGAGACGGAGTCCGTTGCCGAGGAGAAGCCGATCACCATTACGGGCCAAGCCGTCATGGCACCGCTTCCGGGACGCGTAATCGAGGTGAAGGTGAAGGTTGGCGACCGGGTGAAGGCCGGCGACGAAGTGATGGTTCTGGAAGCGATGAAGATGGAGAACTCCATCACGACGGATTTTGCCGGCGAGGTGAAGCAGATCTTCGTGACGGAGGGTCAGAACGTCGCTACGGAGGCTCCGCTGGTCGACATCGGCTGATGCTCCGTCCCGGACGGGGCCGGGGTCGCACTCCGGGACGTCCGAAGAGCCTTCTCTTTGCTCCTTTATGAAAACCGCCTGCAACGTATGGTTGCAGGCGGTTTTTTGCATCCGCATCCCGCACTCACGGATGGTAGTTCCATTGTTTCACGGCATCGCCCCAGTGCTGTTCGACGGTCCGGATCGTCTCCGGGTCGAACCGGTACTTTTTCTTGCGGAATCCCTTCTGTGCGGCCAGATGACGCTCCATGGCGGGCTTTGCGTGCCGGAATCCGTCGAGCGAGAGCCGGTCGTAGAGGAGTTCGACGATGTCGAGCGGCGCCTCTTCGAGCTCCTCGAAACGCACCTCGAAGAGCTGTCCTTCGGGGATCCGCTTCTTGTCGCGCTCGTAGCATGCGTACAGCGCCCGGTAGTTGAGCAGGATCTCGCGGTCGAGCTCCTCCTGCGGGAAGGACTGCATGCGGACGGCGTCGAGCGTCGAGCGGAAGAAGTTGTGCGTGGATTCGTAGACGACATAGGGGTTGCGGACCAGGTAGATGAAGCGGGCCCGGGGATAGCGTTCCAGCAACATCCCGACCCGGGCCGTATGCGGCGGGTTCTTGCTCAAAAACTGCCGCTTGCCCGAGACGTGCAGGGCGGTTCGCATGATCTTGTCCTGTGTGTCGAGGAACTCCCGGCGTTCGTCGTCGGAGGCCGTGGCGAAGGTGAGATAACGGTCGCGGTATTCGGCCATGCGCTGCGGGAACATCCAGAAGTGGTAGTGCGAGCAGGGGGTCATGTTGCTCAACGCGAACTCCTCCTCCTGCGGGAGGTCGACGCCGAGGGCCATCGAGTCGGTGGGGCGCGACGACGGCATGACGGCGGCCATGCAGCGCTTGAAGAGGGGGCGTCCCCACAGCATCAGATGCGGGAAGACGGTCTGATAGGTCGAGCAGCATCCGAAGCGGTCGTCGCACGACAGGAGGTTGTGGGCATAGGTCGTGCCGCTGCGCCAGTGCCCGATGATGAAGACCGGATCTTCGGCCCCCGGGATGTCGGACAGGGCCTCGCAACGCCGGTCGTTGATCCGGTAGAAGGGATCGAGGAGTCTCCGGACGAGTTTCGTCACACGGTATTTGGACCGGTACTCGGGCCCGATCTGCGCCCCCTGCGTCACGGCCTTGAAGGTCCGGCTGTCGGCGCCGACGAGCGTGTTGACCGGCAGGTTGTTGAAATTCAGTCGGAACAGGCTCATATCGGACGTTTTTTTCGGATGCCTTGCACGTCGATCCGGGCCGTGCGCCGGAGTTCGCGGCAGAAAGCCGCAATGGCCTCGTCGTGTGCGGGGTCGATGCCGCAGGCGTCGAGGTCGATGACGATCCGCTGCGGCTTCTCCTCCTGCGGAACGGCTTCGGCTCCCGGCTCTTCGGCCCCGACGATCATGCCGACGGCCGAGGTGAAGTTCGTCACGGGGTCGATCAGGATGAAGGCGCCCGTCTGCCGGTTCCCGCGATAGGGGTCGTAGATCAGCGGCGAGTCGGCCGTGAGCGAGACCTGTGCGATCTCGTTGAGCTTCATGCCGTCGGCTTCGACCGTTTCGCCGGCGTTGATCTCCACGCGGTGGTGGATGGCCGTGACGTGGGCCCGGGTCGTGTGGGTCGTGTGTTTGAGGTAGAAGGATTTGGCGGGGTCGAGCGGATGTTCGTCCATCCAGACCATCATGGCCCGGAAGCGGTGGCCGACGATCGGCAGGCAGTCGGGGTGTACGAGCATCTCGCCGCGCGAGAGGTCGATTTCGTCTTCGAGCGTGAGCGTCACGGATTGCGGTGCGAAGGCCTCTTCGAGGTCGCCGTCGTAGGTGACGATGCGTGCGATGCGCGACGTGCGGCCCGAGGGGAGCGCGACGACCGGATCGCCGCGGTGCACGATGCCGGATGCGATCTTGCCGCTGTATCCGCGGAAATCGGCATCGGGCCGCAGCACGTACTGCACCGGGAACCGGAAGTCGTGCAGGTTGATGTCGAGGTCGATCGGGACGGTTTCGAGGAAGTTCAGCAGCGAGGGTCCCGTGTACCAGGGCATGCGGGGGCTGGGGTCGACGACGTTGTCGCCTTCGAGCGCCGAGAGCGGGATGCATTGCAGGTCGGGGATGTCGAGGTGCTGTGCCTCGATCCAGGCCCGGTATTCGCCGACGATCCCGCGGAAGCGCTCCTCGGCGTATCCGACGAGGTCCATTTTGTTGACCGCAAGCACGATGTGGCGGATTCCGAGCAGCGAGACCAGATAGCTGTGGCGGCGGGTCTGGGTGATGACGCCCGTGCGTGCGTCGACCAGGATGACGGCCAGATTGGCGGTCGATCCTCCGGTGATCATGTTGCGCGTGTACTGTTCGTGTCCGGGGGTGTCGGCGATGATGAACTTGCGGCGGTTTGTGGCGAAGTAGCGGTATGCGACGTCGATGGTGATTCCCTGCTCGCGTTCGGCTTTCAGGCCGTCGCACAGCAGGGCGTAGTCGATGTGGTCGCCGGCGTTTCCGCAGCGTTTGCTGTCCCGTTCGAGGGCGTCGAGCTGGTCTTCGTAGAGCCGTTTGCTGTCGAAGAGCAGCCGCCCGATGAGGGTTGATTTACCGTCGTCGACCGACCCGGCGGTCAACAGGCGCAGCAGATCCTTGCGTTCGTCCTGCGCCAGAAATTCCTCTATGTTGCGTGCCATGCTGATTTTCCGTTAAAAGTAACCTTCGCGTTTTTTCTGTTCCATGCTTCCCTCCTGGTCGAAGTCGATGACGCGCGTCGTTCGTTCGGAGCGGGTCGTGGTCATCATCTCCTCGATGATCTTCTCGATGGTGTCGGCGTCGCTCTCGACGGCTCCGGTCAGGGGGTAGCAACCCAGCGTGCGGAAGCGCACGCGGCGCATCCGGGCCTTACGTCGCAGCTCCTCGGGCATGCGGTCGTCATCGACCATAATCAGGTTTCCGTTGACCTCGACCACGGGGCGCTCCTTGGCGAAGTAGAGCGGTACGATCGGGATCCGTTCCTGGCGGATGTACTGCCAGACGTCGAGTTCGGTCCAGTTCGAGAGCGGAAAGACGCGGATGCTCTCGCCCTCGTGTACGCGCGTATTGTAGATGTCCCACAGTTCGGGGCGTTGGTTCTTGGGGTCCCACTGCTGGAATTCGTTGCGGAACGAGAAGATGCGCTCCTTGGCGCGGCTCTTCTCCTCGTCGCGGCGGGCTCCGCCGAACGCGGCATCGAACCCGTGCTTTTTCAGGGCCATCAGCAGGGCCTGGGTCTTCATCAGGTCGGTGTGTACGCGGCTGCCGTGGGTGAAGGGACCGACCCCGGCCTCGTAGGCCTCCTTGTTGTATTCGACGATCAGATCCCAGTTGTACTTCCGGGCATAGGTGTCGCGGAATTCGATCATTTCGCGGAATTTCCACTTCGAGTCGATGTGCATCAGCGGGAAGGGGACCTTGCCGGGGTAGAAGGCCTTTTCGGCGAGGCGGACCATGACGGAGGAGTCCTTGCCGATGGAGTAGAGCATGACGGGGTTGCGGAACTCGGCCGCCACCTCGCGGATGATGTGTATGGCTTCTGCTTCGAGTGTTTTGAGATGGCTCAACTGATACTCTTTCATGCCTTTCGGTTTTACGGTTGTTATTTCAGCCGGATTTTCGGAAGCACGCCGCGGAGAATCGTCTCCGTGCATGCTTCGACGCTCCGGTTCGTGGTGTCGATTTTCAGATCCGGGTTTTCGGGCTCCTCGAAGGGTGCCGAAATACCCGTGAAGTCGCGGATTTCGCCCCGCCGGGCCTTGGCGTAGAGCCCCTTGACGTCGCGGCGTTCGCACTCTTCGAGGGGCGTTGCGACGTATATCTCGCAGAAATCCTCGGCCCCGACGATCCGAGCGGCGCGGCTCCGGTCCCCGCGCGAGGGGCTGACGAAGCAGGCCAGCACGACGACGCCCGTGTCGACGAAGAGCCGGCAGACCTCCGCCACACGGCGGATGTTCTCGCGGCGGTCCTCCTCGGAGAATCCCAGTCCGGCGTTGATGCCGCATCGGACGTTGTCGCCGTCGAGGATGCGGCAGAGGATGCCGCGCGCCGCGAGTTCGCGTTCGAGGGCGATGGCCAGGGTGCTTTTCCCGGATCCGGAGAGCCCCGTGAACCAGATTACGCAACCCCGTTGCCCGAGTAGTCGCTCCTTGTCGGTGCGGGTCTCCATGCGGTCGAATATCGGATGAATGTTGTTCATGATTTTATCGGTTTTTCAGGCGATTCCCGTTTCGAAGGGCCAGAACAGCGGGATGAGGATCATCGAGACGGCGAAGGCGATGGCATTGAGCGGCAGCCCGATGCGCACGAAGTCGCGGAAACGGTAGTTTCCGATGCCCTGAACGATCATGTTGGTCTGGTATCCGATCGGGGAGGAGAAGCTGCACGAGGCGGCGATGCAGATGGCCACGAAGAAGGGCATGGGGTCCATGCCGAGCTGCGTGGCGGAGGAGAGCGCCACGGGGAAGGCGAAGGCCGCGGCGGCGTTGTTGGTGATGAACTCCGTGATGAGGTTCGTGGTGATGTAGAGCACGGCGAGGACGATCCAGGGCGACGCGACGCCCGACAGTCCGGTGAGTCCGGCGGCGATCCGGTCGGCGAGTCCCGAGTTGACCATGGCGCGGCTGATGCCGAGCGCTGCGGCGATCGTGATGAGGATGTCCCAGGAGATGTATTTCGTGTATTTCTTGGCGGGGAAGATGCCGAAGAAGGCCATCAGCACGGCCACGATGCAGACCCAGAAGAACATGTCCAACTGCATGCCCGGCAGGAGGTCGGCCATGAAGGGCATGCTTCCGAACGTGGCCCCGGCGATCATGACGACGAGCAGGGCGAGAGCGAGCCATTTTTTCCAGCGCGGGGCGCGAGTTGCGTGTTCGGATCCGTTGCTCAACATCAGGAAGACGCGCGAGTCGCCCCAGGTTTCGATGAACGACCCGTCGGTGTTGAGGACGAGCGTGTCTCCGGCACGGAAGACCACGGAGCGGAGTTGTTCGAGTTCGACGCCGTTTCGACGCACGGCGCGGATTTCGGCTCCGTAGTGGCTCTTGAAGTCGAACTCGGCCAGCGGGCGGTTGATGCCCGGGAATCGGGGCCCCAGCACGGCCTCGACGGTCGTATCGGGATCTTTGCGGGGGGCTTCTCCTGCGCCGTCGTCGCCGGGGAGCCGCTTGTCGGCGCAGAGGTAGAGATAGAGCATTCCGACGAGGGCGATGCACGCGCCGACCTTCCCGAGTTCGAACATCGAGAATCCGTCGAATCCGGCGTCGAGCATCATGCCGTGTACGACCAGATTGGTCGACGTTCCGATGAGCGTGCACATGCCCCCGAGGATGGCGGCGTAGGAGAGCGGGATGAGGAATTTGCAGGTTGCCAGGCCGCACCGTCGGGCCCATTGCCTGATGATGGGGATGAAAACGACGACGACGGGCGTATTGTTCAGGAAGGCCGAGACGGAGGCGATCGAGGGCAGGATGCGCAAATATCCTTTGCGGACGGTCATTCCGTTTCGTACGGGGAGGAGCCACCGGACCAGATGTCCGAGGGCGTTGCTTCGCCGCACGCCCTCGCTGACGAGGAAGAGCAGCCCGACGGTGATCACGCCTTCGTTGGCGAATCCGGCGAGGACCTCCTGCGGGGAGAGGATCCCCGTGCACATGAAGAGCACGACGCCGGAGAAGAGGACGAATCCCGGGCGGAGCCAGTCGGCGATCAGCATTCCCATCATCAGGCAGAGCCCGGCGAAGACGATCCAGATTTCGAGGTTTCCATTCATAGCTTCCAACAAAATTACCAAAATCCCGGTGGCGGACAAAACGCCGCGAATCCGTTCCCCGGGGTGCGGAAACGCGCTCCGAACCGGAAAATCCGCAACCGAGACCGGCCATTTCCGCACCTCTTCCGGAGCCTTCGGCCGCCCGTATCGGCCGCCCGGTCTCGGAGCGCAACCGCCCGGTCCGCACTTCTCTCCGCAATCTCTTTCCGAATTCTATCCGACTGGATTCCAGTGATATGCCTTCGTCCGGCTGTTGCGTCTTCCAGCCTGCTCCGCCCGCTGTCCCGGCTGTTCCGCCCCGACTTGCTGTCCCTTTCCCGGACTGCCCCGCGCCGTGCGTCGCTCCCGAGTTCCGCCTTGCCGGACACCCGGTTTCAGGGCCGGACCGGAGATAACCTTCTGAACAATATTGGGCGATTATTGGACACAAAAACGGAGGCTGCCCCGGGCCCCGGAGCCTCCGTCTGATCCGGCCGGATTCTGCTGCGGTGCGGTTCGTTCTGACTGCCATTCCGTAACGGAAGCCGACCGTGAGATCCTCTTTTCGGGACCGAACGGTTGTTCGATTCTTACGATAAATTGTTTGAAAAGGGCGGAACGGAGAAATCGGACAATTTGCTGCTGAAAAGGATGACTGCGGAATCGTCCGAAAAGTCCAATTTTGTACGGAGTAATCCGATCTGCCGGTTGCAGAACGCTCCGCCTGTTTGCTTGCAGGATGACGGAGCGTCTGTCGTCGGATGTTGCGCGGAGCGGCCCCTCCCGAGCGGGAGCCGGCGGCAGGAACGGGGCGTGAAATCGGCCTTGTGCGGTTGACGGCACCCTCTTCCGGGGACGATTCCTCCCGACGTTGCGAAACTTGTAGCTATGAAAAGACCTGTATTATTTTTACTGACGCTGCTGGCCGTCTCCTCGTGCCAGGTGGACTATCATCCCTACGATACGCGGGTCAGGGGCGAGTGCGGGATCAATGCGAAGAACATGGCGCGGATCGAGGCCGCGACGGCGGGTCGGACGTCCGTCCGTTTTGCGGTGATTTCCGACACGCAGCGCTGGTACGACGAGACGGCGGCAGCGGTTTCGGTGCTCAACGGCCGGGGGGACCTCGATTTCGTGCTCCATGCGGGGGATATGGCTGATTTCGGGATGAAGGCCGAATTCGAACGGCAGCGCGACATTCTGAACCGCCTGCGGGTTCCCTATGTGGTCCTGCTCGGGAACCACGATTGCCTGGCCACGGGCGAGGAGATTTTCCATCGGATTTTCGGCGACTTCAACTTTGCTTTCACGGCCGGATGTGTCCGGATCGTGTGCCTGAACACCAATGCGCTGGAATTCGATCTCCGGGAACCGGTTCCTGATTTCGGGTTTATCGAATCCGAGCTGACGACGCGTCCGGCCGGGATTCCGAAGACCGTCGTGGCCATGCACGCAAAGCCGTGTACGGAGCAGTTCGGGACGAACGTTGCGAAGGTTTTCCAGCTGGCGATCACCCAATTCCCGGGTTTGCAGTGCTGCATCAACGGCCACGGCCACAATTTCAAGGTCGAGGATGTTTTCGGCGACGGCGTGTTGTATTACGAGTGCGACAACATCGCCAAACGGAGTTATCTGTTGTTCACGATCGATGAAACGGGTTATGAGTGCGAACGTATTCCGTTTTAGGCGTTTGCCGCTGCTTTGTGCCGGGATGTTCTCCGCAGCAGTCTCCGCGGCACAGGAGAGCCGTGTCCTGCCGGATCCGGTCGTTCCGTCGTCTTCGGTTCAGGAGTCTTCCGTCCCGTCGTCTTCGGTTCAGGAGTCTTCCGTTTCGGATTTCTTCGCTCCGGCGACCGCTGTTCGGCTATCCTCCGTTCCGGAGCGCCGGCCGCTCGACAGCCGCGAACACCGGGGTTATACCTCGTGGAAACGGTTGCTCCCGACGCACGTCAAGGCGCAGTACGCCGGAGGCATGGGCTTTCTCTCCGTCGGTTACGGATGGGATTACGGTCGCAAATGCCGTTGGGAGACGGACCTGATGTTCGGGGTTCTTCCGAAGTCGTGCTCCGACAGGACGCACCTGACCTTCACGCTCAAACAGAACTACATCCCGTGGAGCATCCGCTGTCGGGACTGGCTGTCCGTCGAGCCGTTCTCGTGCGGGGCTTACCTGAATCTGATTTCGGGGGAGGATTTCTGGATCCGGGAGCCGGACCGCTATCCGGGGGATCGATATTACGATTTCACCTCCCGGATCCGGTTTCACCTCTATGCGGGTCAGCGCGTCACGTTCCGGACGAAGCGAGAGTCGCTGCTTCGCCACATCACGCTCTACTACGAATTTTCGGCCAACGATCTGGATCTTGTGGCGAAGTTCGGGAACCGGACGCTGTCCTTCACGGACATCGTATACTTTTCTGTCGGGATCAAGTTTCAGCTTTTCGGGATGTCTCTTTGATCCGGCGGATCGGTTTTGTATCTCGTATCTTGATGTTTTGCCCGCTATTTATGCGGAATATTTGATAATATAGGCGGCTTTATTGCTGTTTTATTTGATAAATATCCTAATCTGCAATAAAACAGTATAATGTGTTGATTGTACGGGGTGCGTTTCCGGTTTTGAATTAAAAAACTTAAATTTTTATTACACTTTAATTAAAAAATATTTCGTGTTATATAAAACGTTACATAGTTTTGTATAGAACGACATCCAAATGACATTCAAATAACCTGATTCGATTATGGAAAAAATCAAAGGACTGATCGATGCCCCGTTCACGCCGTTCGACCGGAACGGAGATGTAAACTTCGATCCCATTCCGGCCTATGCCGCGATGCTGCACAAGAACGGTCTGAAAGGCGTCTTCATCAACGGATCCTCGGGCGAGGGCTACATGCTGACGACCGAAGAGCGGATGGCTCTGGCCGAGAAGTGGGTCGCTTCGGTTCCCGAGGGGTTCAAGGTGATCGTGCATGTGGGCAGCTGCTGCCTGCGCGAGAGTGTGAAGCTGGCGGTCCATGCCGCCGAGATCGGCGCCTGGGGGATCGGTGCGATGGCACCTCCGTTCCCGAAGATCGGGCGGATCGAGGAGTTGGTCAAGTATTGCGAGGCGATCTGCCATGCGGCGCCGGCGCTTCCTTTCTACTACTACCATATTCCGGCCTTCAACGGCGCCTGCCTTCCGATGGTCGAGCTTCTGAAAGCCGTGGACGGCCGGATCGACAATTTCGCCGGCATCAAATATACGTTCGAGAGCCTCTACGAGTATAACCAGTGCCGCCTTTACGGCAATGGCAAGTATGACATGCTGCACGGTCAGGACGAGACGATTCTTCCGAGCCTGGCGCAGGGCGGCGCGCAGGGCGGCATCGGCGGCACGACGAACTACAACGGACGTGAGCTGGTGGGGATCATCGAGGCCTGGGAGCGCGGCGATTTGGAGACGGCCCGTGAGAAGCAGAATTTCTCGCAGGCGGTCATCAACGTCATCTGCAACTACCGGGGCAACATCGTCGGCGGCAAGCGGATCATGAAACTCATCGGACTGGATCTGGGTGAAAACCGGGTTCCGTTCCGCAACATGACCGACGCGGAGGAGGCATCGATGAAACGCGAACTGACGGAGATCGGTTTCTTCGAGCGCTGCAACCGGTTCTGAACATGTGAAAACTGCGAAACCCTAAAACTGATATTATGAAAAAACAACTCCTTTGTGCGATCGGTGTTTTCGGCATGATATGCTGGGGCGTGTCGTGCGGCGATGACGGTCTCGGGACGCCCGACTATTCGAAACCGGCCGAGAACACCATTGCCTTCCGTTGTACGTCGGTATGGGCCGGCGACAACGCTACGCTTTGGACGGAAGAGAGCCGGATCGGACTCTTCTGTGAGCAGACGGGGTCGGTCAACGAACCGATCGGTGTGGCTGCCATATCGGCCGGCGAGACGGCCGGTCTGTTCTATACGCAGAAGCCGTGGGAGGACAGGAGCTATCGCTTCTACCTCTATTCGCCCTACAACGAGTCGAGCACGACGACCCGCCTGACGGGATCGTTGAGTGCCTCGCAGATGCAGAGCGGTGCGACCATGACCCACATCTCCCAACTCGGTCTGACCTATGCCGATTTGGAGGTATCCGCACCGTCGGAGGATCCGCTTCCGGTGACGATGAAGTCCGTCTTCGGTTACCTCGACATGTCGGTCGAGACGACGAAGTGGGCCGGCTGGAACGTGGAGTCGATCCAGTTGGAGAACCTCTCCGGGACGGCGATGGCCGGCTCCTACACGTTCGATCTGACGACCGGACAACTCGCATTCGATGCGGATGCGTCCGCGACGGCGCTGCTTCGGCTTTCCGAGGCCGCTTTGTCGTCGACACCGTTCCATGCCTATGCCATTGTTGCTCCGACGACCGGCACCTCGCAGCGTTTGAAGGTTGTTGTTACGGTGGCGCGGGCCGATGAATCGGGCATGACCCTGACGGGCGAGCTGTCGCTGCCCGACGGGATCGTATCCGGGGCGCTGACGGCGCTGACGCTTCCGATCGACACGTTCGAGGAGGAGGAGGTTGAGGACAACTCGGTGGATTTGAGCGATCCCGACGGCGACGGCCAGCACGAGACGGCCAACTGCTACATTGCGGGCGTTGCGGGGCAGACCTACCGCTTCCCGGCCGATGTCATGGGCAACGGCGCGACGATCCCCGCCACGTCGGATTACGGAGGTGCAGGCCTTGCCAACGGCATCACGCCGACACCGCTCACGCCGGCCTCGGCCAAACTGCTGTGGCAGACGGCACCGAACCTGCTGGTGGATGTCAAGCTGCGCGGCACGGAGATCTACTTCACGACCAATGGCGCCGCCGGGGAGAGCCTCACGGAGGGTAATGCGGTGATTGCGGCGCTCGATGCCTCCGGCAATATCATTTGGAGCTGGCATATCTGGGTCACGTCGGCCGATCTCGACGCTTCGGTTCAGACCTATGAGCTGCTGCCGGCCTTTGCAGCTGCCGGTACGACGATCCTGATGGACCGTAACCTGGGTGCTCTGAAAGCGGGTATGTGGGGTATGAACGAGGACAACCTGGCGCTCGGTCTGCTGTACCAGTGGGGCCGCAAGGACCCGTTCCCGAATATCGACGATGAGAATATAGGCGGCACGGGAGGTTTGCCTATCACGCGCTTGCGCAAGACGTACGATGCTGCCGGAAACGTGCTTACTCCCGACAATACGTCGACGGACCTTTCGGCGACTTCGTGGCGTTACATCACCGGCAAGAATCTCTCCATGGAGCAGATTGCCCGCTATCCGATGAACTTCACCTGTGCAAACAGCAATTGGCTTGACGAGTCGCATGACGATCTGTGGGGCAATCCGTACAGTACGAATATCGGAGATGTCGGACAGAAGTCGATCTACGACCCGTGTCCGCCGGGCTACCGCGTGCCGCACCGCTATTTCGGAACGCCGTTCACGGTCGACGGCAAGAATGCCAAGAAGACCCCGGCCAACTGGAATGCACAGTACAAGACGCAGGCCGAGATCCAGGCAAACGGAGGCAATATCTTCTCGTTCGGAAACGGACAGAGCTCCTTCCCGCTTGCCGGCATGTTGTTCCTGAATTCGGGATCGATCGTCCCGTTCCGGACCGGAAAGTACGTGGGACATTATTATACAAGTATGCCGACCTCCTCGGCTTCGGATGCTTATCGGTTCTATTTTGACTATGCGAACGTCAATCCCGATTACAATTGTAACCGTTATTTCGGCGGCAGCGTCCGTTGCATGAAGATCCAGTAAACGATACCTGTTCCTCCGCCCGGCGTGCCCGGAGACAGCGGCACGCCGGGGCGGATGGAAACTACTTCCGTAAAACCCGACAAAATGACTATTCAACAAGAACAATACTTGAAGGATTGCCGCGCTCGCTATGCGGCAGATCTTACGGACAATATCATGCCCTTCTGGATGCGGCACGGTCTCGACCGCGAGCACGGCGGGGTCTATACCTGCGTCGATCGCGACGGCACGCTGATGGATACGACCAAATCGGTGTGGTTCCAGGGCCGTTTCGGCTATGTATGCGCCTCGGCCTATCGCCATGCGGGAGCCAATCCCGAGTGGCTGGCGGCCTCGAAGAGCGCCTTGGAGTTCATCGAACGCCACTGCATCGATACCGACGGACACATGTTCTTCTCGGTAACGGCCGAAGGGGCACCGGTTCAGAAGCGGCGCTATGTCTTTTCGGAGTGCTTCGCGGCCATCGCCATGGCCGAATACGCCGTGGCTTCGGGCGATTCGCGCTGGGGAGAGAAGGCCGTGGCGATGTTCCGCAATATCCTGCGCATGCTCTCCACGCCGGGCTTCCTGCCTGCGAAGACCTACACCGAAGCGATCGGACACTCGATCACGATGATCCTGATCAACGTGGCGCTGGTCGTCAAGCAGGTTTCTGACGATGCGGTGCTCGACGAACAGATCGACCGCTCGGTCGACCTGCTGCGGCGCTGCTTCATGCACCCGGAGTTCGGGACGGTGCTGGAAACGGTTTCGCCCGACGGCGGCTTCATCGACACCTGCGCCGGCCGGACGATCAATCCGGGCCACTGCATGGAGACGGGCTGGTTCCTGCTCGATGTGGCCCGCCAGCGGGGCTGGGACCGGCAGCTGGTCGATATGGCCACGACGATCATCGACTGGGCCTGGAAATGGGGCTGGGACGAGACCTGCGAAGGCATGATCAACTTCCGGGACTGCCGGAATTTCCCGCCGCAGGACTATTCGCAGGACATGAAATTCTGGTGGCCGCAGTGCGAGACGATCCTGGCGGGACTCTACGCCTACATAGCCACGGGCGACGAGAAATATCTGGCCATGCACCGCAAGGCGCACGATTACGCCTTCCGGGTCTTCCCCGACGCCGAATACGGCGAATGGTATGGCTACCTGCACCGGGACGGTACGGTGGCGCAGCCGGCCAAGGGCAATCTTTTCAAGGGACCGTTCCACATTCCGCGCATGATGATCAACGCCACGCGGCTGTGCGACGAAATTCTGAACCTGTAAATACCAAAATCAACCTGAACGATGAAAACTGAAAACAAGTGTATGTACCGGGCGACGCTGGTGGCCGGCCTTTTGCTGATGCTTCCCTGCGCGCTTTCGGCCTGTGGCGACGACGAGATCCAGCGTCCCGAGGTGACGGCCCCGCTGATGCCCGACCTGGGTCCGGAGGCCACCGAAGGAACGATCAGTCTCTCGCAGATCGAGACCTCGACCCCCTTTACGGCGGGTACGGGGGCCAATTCCTATCGTATTCCTTCGATCGTGACGGCCGGCGACGGTTCGCTGCTGGTCTTCTGTGAGGCCCGCCACGAGTCGTGGATGGACAAGAGCCATACGGACATCGTGGTTCGCCGCAGTACGGACAACGGCCAGACCTGGTCGGAGGCCGTGAACCTGACCGCTTCGGCCAATGGGGGCGGCTATGCCTTCATGGACCCGACGCCGGTCGTCGATTCCGGGACGGGCAAGATCTTCCTTTACTGCTGCCGGTGGGTGAAATCCGATGCCGATGCGACGAAGACGCGGGCATTCCGGATCGTGTCGACGGACAACGGAAAGAACTGGGGCGCCCCCGAGGATGTCACCGAGCAGGTGATCCGCACGGGCTATTTCAGCTCGGGTTTCGGTCCGGGCTCGGGGATCCGGATCTCGCAGGGCAAGTATGCGGGTCGTCTGGTTTTCGCGTCGCGTCAGTATGACGGCTCGTCGAGCACGGGCGTGGCCGTTTATTCGGACGACCACGGAGCTACGTGGAAGATCGGATCGGAGGTGCTGGGCGGCGAGTGCCAGATCGCCGAATCGGGCGAGAACCGGCTGACGATCAACATCCGCAAGGGTGCGGACCGTTACTCCGCGACGTCGAAGGACGGCGGACAGTCCTGGTCTTCGGCCATCAAGGATGCGGGCCTTCCCTCTTTCACGAGCGGGTGCCATGCCAGCGTACTCGGTGTCGGCGGCAACATGGTGCTCTATTGCGGTCCGAAGGGCGGCACCCAGACCTCCTCGAACGACAACCGCTCCGAACTGATGCTCTACCGCAGTGCGACGAGTGCCGAGGGGTGGACCCGCAGTCAGCTGCTTTATGAACTGGCGGCCGGCTATTCGGACATGACGCAGCTTCCGGACGGTCGCTTGGCGATCGTCTTCGAGGCGGGTCCCGAGAAGGGTTTCACCCGTCAGAGCGGCAATCGTCCGGCGGGGTGGATGCGTCTCGACGTGCTGGTGCTTCCCAAGGAGGTGACCGATTACGGCTATTGGTTCGAATAACCTGAAACAACAAGAAATCATGGAAAAACTATTCCGACACAATACAATCCGAATGATGCTGGCGCTGCTGGCGTTGTTCTCGATCGCCGTAGCGGGCGCGCAGTCCCGGTTTACGGTAACAGGTAAGGTTTCCGACGCTTCCGGCGCCCCGATGGCCGGCGTGACGATCATCGAACAGGGAACCACCAACGGCACGACCACGAACGTGGACGGGACCTATTCGCTGACCGTCAAGGACAGCAGGAGTGCTCTTATTTTCAGCTCGTTGGGCTATACGTCGCAGACGATTGCCGTGGGAGCCAAGAATGAGATCAACGTATCTTTGGACGAGGATGCGATCAACATGAGCGAGGTGGTCGTCACGGGTTACGGGCGGACGGTGACGAAGGACAAACTGACGGCCGCCATCTCGAAAGTCTCGGGCGAGGTTCTTGAAAAGGGCGTCCGGGCGAATGCCCTGACGGCACTGGCCGGAACGGTGACCGGTGTCCGGGTCGCTACGACGACCGGCCAGCCCGGAGCGGCGCCGTCGATCGTCATCCGCGGAGGAGCTGCGCTCGACGGTACGGGATCTCCGCTTTACGTGATCGACGGCGTTCAGAAGGATGACATGAACGACATCAACGCCAACGACATCGAGTCGATCGAGATCCTGAAGGATGCCGCCGCCACGGCGCTTTACGGCGCCCGGGCCAACGCGGGTGTGGTTCTGGTGACCACCAAGCGCGGCCGAGTCGGTCGTTCCGAGATCTCGTTCAAGGCGAACGTCGGTCTGAACTACCTGCGCAAGACGAACGAATTCCTCGAAGCCGACGACTATCTCTACTACCTGCGTCTGGCCTCCTACCGTTCGGGCAACATCGCGGCTCTTTCGGCGGCGGGTCCGTTCGGAACGGGCAACGATCTGGCGGCTGATGGAAACCAGTCGGCCGCCGGCGTTTACAGTCCGATGTTTCTGTCCGATGAGAATGCCTACCTGCTGAAACAGGGCTACAAGAGCATGGTCGACCCGATCACGGGCAAGACGATCATTTACAGCGAATTTACCGCGAGCGACGCATCGGTTCGGGATCTGGCGCTCACCCAGGACTACAACATCTCGGCCTCGGGCGGCAACGAGCGGGGACGTTATTACACCAGTCTGGGCTACTACGACGAGTCGGGTTTCCCGGTGATTTCCTACTATAACCGTCTGTCGTTCGTGACCAACGGCTCCTACAAGATCACGCCGTGGCTCGAATCGACCAGTTCGCTGAACTTCTCGCGTTCGGACAGCCGCCAGGTGAGCGACTACATCGGCGGCGGCGAGGCCAACTTTTTCGGTATCATGTTCTCGGCGCCCCCGACGATGCGCCGCTACAACCCCGACGGCGACGAGATCATCCCGACGACCAACTGGGAGAACGGCAACTGGGATGCCGCACAGGACAGCTTCTACCGTCGGAACACGAACTACCGCTTTACGATGAATCAGGGGCTGAATTTCAGGCTGACGGATCACATCACGCTGAAACTGAACGGTATGTGGTACTTCAACATGTATGAGAAGGAGAAGTTCAACCGCACCTATCTGGTCAACCCCGGCACCTTCAACAGCGACCATGCCGCCTCGGCGAGCTACTCCCGGATGTTGTCGCAGACCTACAATGCGATTGCCGGATATGAGAATTCGTGGAACGACCACAATTTGAGCGTGATCGTCGGTTACGAGTTCTACGACAAGTACAATTTCGGGCTGTCGGCCGGCGGCCAGGGCTCCGATTTCGAGGATTTCCCGAGCCTGGGCTATATCGACAAGACCGAGGATAAGAACATCTCCAAGATCAGCATGAACTCGACGCATACGCGCGAGCGCAGCATGTCGTTCTTCGGCAACGCCAGCTACGACTGGAAGGGGAAGTACCTCTTCTCGTTCTCGGCGCGCTACGACGGTTATTCGAAACTGGTGAACAACAAGTGGGGATTCTTCCCGGGCGTGAGTGCGGCGTGGAACCTCCACAAGGAGAAATTCATGGAGGGGACGTCGCGGTGGCTGTCGAGCCTGAAACTGCGTGCCGGTTACGGACAGAACGGTAATGTGAACATTCTGGCCGGTCCCTATGACTTGCAGGGCAACTACGGCAAGACGGGCAACTACGAGGATGAATACGGCATTCTGATCAACAAACTTCCCTATCCGGACCTGTTGTGGGAGAAGACCACGTCGGTTGATGTGGCCGTCGAGGCGAGCTTCTGGAACCGCCTGCGGGTATCGGTCGGCGCCTACAACAAGCTCACGTCGGATCTGTTGGCCGAGGTTCCCTTCCCCAGCTCGGCGGGTGTGGGCAACCAGTACACGAACAACGGCAGCGTCCGCAACCGCGGTTTGGAGTTCGAGTTCGAGTCGACGCTCTTCCAGAACAAGGACTGGAAGGTACAGTTCGGCGGTAATGCGACCTACATGCGGTCGAAGATCATCCAGCTGCCGGACAACGGCAATCTGAACAACCGCCAGGGCGGCCAGCAGGTCTACAATGCGGCCGGTGATCTGGTTTGGGTCGGCGGCAAGCAGGAGGGACAGGAGTACGGCGTGGCGTATGCCTACCGGATGGTGGATATTGTCCGCAGCGATGCCGACCTGTTGAATTATGCGTGGTATGTCGATACGACTCCGGCTTCGGGCACGATCTACGGTCCGGGCGTGTGGGCCACGCTGACGGCGGACGAGCAGGCGAAGGGCCAGCTGCTCCAACCCGGCGATGCGGTCTTCTACGATGTCAACGGCGACAACAAGATCGACCAGTACGACCAGGTGAAGATGGGCAATACGGTTCCGCGGTGGGTCGGCGGTATGAATCTTTCGGTCGACTGGAAGGGACTTTCGCTCTATGCTCGTTTTGATTTTGCGACGGGCTACGTGGCCCAGAACAGCCGCAAACAGTACTACATGGCGCTGTCGCAGGGAACCTTCAACACGTTGAAGGAGAGCAAGGACACGTGGTCGGAGTCGAATCCGAACGCCACGTACCCGATTCTGATGTATGCGGATACGAAGTTCCGGAACAACTACCGCATGAGCAACATTTTCTACGATGATTCGAGCTATCTCTGCGCCCGAGAGATATCGCTGACCTACACGCTGCCCGAGAAGTGGGCCCGCGTCGTTCGGATGAAGAACCTGTCGGTATCGGTGACGGGTCAGAACCTCTTCTACTGGACGGGCTCCTCGCTTTACAATCCGGAATACGGAGTGAACGGGAACGGCGGATATGCGATTCCGCGCACGGTTCTTTTCGGTGTGAAGGCGACATTCTAATCAGACAAAAAAACAAGAACGATGAAACGGATCAAATTACATATTCTCCTGCTGGTCGGCGCGCTGACGGTTTCGTGTAACGCGCTGGAACTGGGTCCGGAGGACTTCTATTCGATCAACAACTATTGGAATTCCGAGGAGCAGTGCGAGCGCTTCATGATCGGGTTGCATTACCGCGTTCGGGAGCGTGCCGAGACGTTCTGGCTGATGGGCGAGAGCCGCGGCGGGCTGCTCAGTACGGCATCTGTGACCTCGACGGGGGAAGGCGCCTACAACATCGAGGCGGTGACCAACAACCTCTCGGAGGCGAACCCGGTGCTGACCAACTGGGGCAACTTCTATATGGACATCTACCAGATCAACCATGCGATCGACAAGCTCACGACGGCCTGCGAGTTTCTGGACGACGAGACCCGCAACACCTACCTGGGTCAGCTCTACGGACTGCGTGCGTTCTACTATTTCCACATGCTTCGCACGTGGGGCGGGGTTCCGCTCTGCGACAAGCCGGACGTGCTGATGACCAGCGACATAGCCCAGTTGAGCAAGGAGCGGGCGACGGAACAGGCGACGTGGGAGTTCATCCGCGACGATGTGGATCGTTCGTGTGAGATCTACGACAAGCTGGACTTCGGGAACTTCAAGAGCCGCAACTGCTATTGGAACAAGGCGGCGTCGTACTGCCTGAAAGCCGAGGTTTACCTGTGGGGTGCGAAGGTCCGTCCGTTGAAGGGTTCGGCGGTTTTCTCGGCGACGCCCGAAGCGGATCTGGAAGCCGCCCGCACGGCCTTGCAGACGGTGGAGCCGCTCTACTCCTATAACGCGAAGTTCATCGACGCCTTCTCGCCGACGAACAAGGATGCGAACCGCGAGACGATCTTTGCCCTTCGCTTCAAGCTGGGAGAGAAGACCAACTACTATTCGAACTTCACCTATAACGTGGCCACCTTCACGAAGTGGTACGATGCCGAAGGCAACAAGATGGGCAACGTGCTGAACATCGGCAGCGGAGCGATGCGTTACGAGTACAAGCTGGATTTCTATCGCGAACTGGCGGCGACGGACACGCGCCGGGACGCCACGTTCCTGCCGTTCTACGAGATGAATAGCGAGAGTGAACTGCAACTGGCGGGCCTTGTGCTGCGCAAGTTCCTGGGTGAGACGAGCAACGGGCGCGTGCAGTATACGAACGATGTTCCGGTCTACCGCTATATGGATGTGGCGCTGATGCTGGCCGAGATTGCGAACGCGCTCAACGACCCCACGGAGGTTGAGCGGTGGATTGGCCGGGTTCGCACGCGGGCCTGCGGCTCCGATGCTCCGGCGTTTACCTATACGACCGCGGAGGCGGCCGAGGAGGCGATTCTCGCCGAGCGGAATGCCGAATTCGTGGCCGAAGGCAAGCGTTGGTACGATGCCCGCCGCATGCTGGACGGCAAATATGCCCTGGAACTGGTCGGCGGCAACGAGTTGAAGCTGGTCTGGCCGATCGACGCGGGTGTGCTGTCGAAGGACAACAAGGTCAAACAGAATGAAGGATATGTGACGGAATGAAAGTTGGGTTCAAGCATATCCGAAGCGTGATGCTGCTGCTGACGGGGTGCTTCGGCCTCCTGTCGGCAGGGGCTCACGTGAAGCGTGCGGAGGTGTACAATGCCTGCGTCCCGGTGGTTCTGAACCGCACGCATAACGTTGTGGCGGAGTGTTGCATCGAACACGACGGTGTTTCTCCGGCGCGTCTCGACGGGATCGAGGTGCGCCTCGGGGGGCTGTCGTCGGGCGAGGTTCGGAGCGTTCGGCTGCTCTACACGGGGACGATGTCGGCCCTGCTGTCGCGCTCGACCTCCTACGCCATGCGGGATGAGTTCCGGCGTCTGGGCGGCGGGCAGCGACTCTATGCGGATCCGGGCTACGCGATCGAGCAGGATGTCGTGACTCCGGGCACCGGCGATCGTCTGTCGCTGACTTCGGGCCGACAGCTGGTCAAGGGACGCAACTATTTCTATGTGAGTGTGGAATCCGACGTCGAGCGGATCGGGGATCTCTCCCGACCCTTTACGTTGGAGGTTACGGGGATCCGGGTGAACGGCGCGTCCGTGGCTTTCGCCTCGTCGGGCAGCACGACCCACCGGTGGGGCGTTTCGGTCCGCCAGCACGGCGACGACGGGATCTATGCCTACCGTATTCCGGGACTGGTCACGACCCCGTCGGGTACGCTGCTGGGGGTCTACGACGTGCGGCACCGCACGAGTCTCGACTTGCAGGAGCACATCGACATCGGATTGAGCCGCAGTACGGACGGCGGCCGCACGTGGGAACCCATGCGGATCATCATGGACATGGGGGAGTGGGGCGGTCTTCCGGAGTCGCAGAACGGCATCGGCGATCCCTCGATACTGGTGGATGACCGCACGGGTGCGGTTTTCGTCGTGGCGGCATGGACCCACGGTCTGGGCAACAACCGGGCGTGGACGTCCGTAGGTCAGGGATATGATCCGATCGAGACGGCGCAGCTGATGCTTGCCAGCAGCCGTGACGACGGGCGGAGCTGGTCCGCACCGCGGAATCTCACGCGGCAGATCAAGCAGCCGCATTGGTATTTCACGTTGCAGGGGCCGGGGCGCGGCATCACGATGCGCGACGGTACGCTGGTCTTTCCGATCCAGTATATCGACTCGACGCGGGTCCCGAATGCGGGCGTGATGTACAGCCGCGACCACGGCAAGACGTGGCACACGCACGGCCATGCGCGGAGCAACACGACCGAATCGCAGGTTGCCGAGGTGGCCCCCGGGGTCCTGATGCTCAACATGCGGGACAACCGCCGGACGGGGCGTGCCGTCTGCACGACCCGCGACATGGGCCGCACGTGGGTCGAGCACCCCTCGTCGGGCTGTCTGCGCGAGCCGGTCTGCATGGCGTCGCTGCTGCATGTTCCGGCTTGGGAGAACGCATTGGGGCGGGACCTGCTCCTTTTCTCGAATCCGGATACGACAAAGGGTCGCAACCATCTGACCATCAAGGCGAGCCTCGATGGCGGAGACACCTGGCTCGCGGAGCATGCGCTGCTGCTCGACGAGGAGGAGAACTGGGGATACTCGTGCCTTTCGATGATCGACCCCGAGACGGTCGGCATTCTCTATGAGTCGAGTGCGGCGCAGCTGCTGTTCCAGGCCGTCAAGCTGCGCGACATCATCCGCGAACTCCCGGAATCGGGGGCCGTTTTCGAGCCGCTGCCCGAGATCGGGCCGTGCGATGCCGGTTTTGCGCAGGGTGTTTCTGCGCTGTGCGCCGGCGAGGTCTCCGGGACGCTGATTGCCGCCGGCGGGGCCAATTTTGCGGAGACGCCGGCTGCCGAAGGGGGTGCCAAATGTTTTTATGACGGTATCTGGACGCTGCGCGGCTTGCGGGAAGGAAAACCGGTGTGGCGGTCGGCCGGGCATCTGCCCGAGCCGATGGCCTACGGCATGACCTGGCAGCTCCCCGACGAGCTGATTGTTGCCGGCGGGGCCAATGCCTCGGGACCGTTGCGTCGGGTGCTGTCGCTTCGTCCGCGAGGCGGCAAGGTCGTGGTGCGGAGCCTTCCGGATCTGCCTTTTGCCGTCGAGCAGGGTGCGGCTGCCTCCGATGGCGGCGTGCTCTATCTGGTCGGGGGGCTGGTCGACGGGAAACCCTCGTGCGAGGTCCTCGCCTGCGACATGGGCTCCGGCGCCCGGACCTGGCAATCGCTTCCGCCGCTTCCCGAACCGTTCGTTCAGCCGGTGGCGTTCGCCTCGGCGGGTCGGCTCTATGTCTGGGGCGGCTTCGATCCTGCGGAACGCCGCGTGGCCGATCATGGCTATTGCTGCGATCCGGCGACGGGCCGCTGGGAACGTATTGCAGGGCTTCCCGACGGCGGGACGATGACCGGCTCGGCCGGCGTGAAGCTAGCCGACGGACGGCTGCTGGTGGTGGGCGGTGTCGACCGGGCGATCTTCTCGGCGGCGCTGGGCCTGCCAGCGGATCAGATGCGCGACTACCTGTCGCAGCCGCCTGCGGCGACCCGTTTCCGGAACGTACTCTGGCTCTTCGACCCGACGACCGGAGCGTGGAGCCAGGCGGGAATTTCGGGTCGTGCGGCACGGGCCGGGGCGGCTCTTGTCGCGACGTGTGACGGAGCAGTGATGTTGGGCGGCGAGACCCGTCCCGGAATCCGCACGTCCCGGGTGTGGCGGATCGACCTTTGAACCGATAATCGAAAGTGAGAATCATGAAAAACGCAAAATTGCAGAAATACTATCCCTGGATCGTCGTCTGCCTGCTGTGGGTTGTGGCGCTGCTGAATTACATGGATCGGCAGATGCTCTCGACGATGCGCGAGTCGATGCAGGTCGACATCTCCGAACTGGAATCGGCCGTCAATTTCGGGCGTCTGATGGCCATTTTCCTCTGGATCTACGGACTTGTGAGTCCCGTTGCCGGTGCCGTTGCCGACCGGATCAGCCGCAAATGGCTGATTGTCGGATCGCTCGGCGTCTGGTCCGCGGTGACGCTGCTGATGGGCTACTCGACGACCTTCTCGCAGATCTACTGGCTGCGGGCCCTGATGGGTATCAGCGAAGCGCTCTATATTCCGGCGAGCCTTTCGCTGATTGCCGATTACCACACGGGCAAGGCGCGGAGTTTCGCCATCGGCATCCACATGACCGGACTCTACGTCGGCCAGGCAGTCGGCGGTTTCGGAGCGACGGTTGCTTCGATGTTCTCCTGGCAGGCGACCTTCCACTGGTTCGGCATCATCGGCATCGCCTATGCCGTCGTGCTGATCTTCTTCCTGCATGAGAACCGCGAATCCCGACCTGTGGCTGTTCCTGCCGCCGAGCGTCCGAAGAGCGATCTTTCGGTTTGGCGCAGTTTCGGGCTGTTGCTTTCGAACATCGCCTTCTGGGTCGTTCTTTTCTATTTCGCCTCGTCGTCGCTGCCCGGCTGGGCCACCAAGAACTGGCTTCCGACGCTCTTTGCCGAGAGCCTCGGGGTTCCGATGTCCTCGGCCGGACCGATCTCCACGTTCACGATCGCCTTTTCGTCGTTCCTGGGCGTGATGATCGGCGGGCCGCTTTCCGACCGGTGGGTCAAACGCAACCTGCGGGGACGCATCTACACGAGCGCCATCGGCCTCGGACTGATGGTTCCGGCACTGGTGCTGCTGGGTCTCGGACACGGCATGTTTGCGGCCGTGGGTGCCGGTCTTTGCTTCGGAATCGGCTACGGCATGTTCGATACGAACAACATGCCGATCCTGTGCCAGTTCGTTCCGGTCCGCCAGCGCGCGACAGCCTATGGAATCATGAACATGACCGGCGTATTTGCCGGTGCGGCCTGTACCGAGGTCCTGGGCCGCTGGGCGGACGGGGGCAACCTCGGGCTGGGTTTCGCACTGCTGGGCGGAGTGATTGCCGTGGCGCTGCTCATCCAGCTCTGCGTGCTCAAACCGACGACCGACAACATGGAGTGACATCCGTTCCGGGTTTCGTCCGGGAACAGGGTCCTGCCGTCTGTCGGCAGGACCCTGTTTTTGCCGGATGGCGATGGAACCGTACTTTCCGTGACCGTATTTACCGTATAAGAGCCGAAATTTTAAATATCCGGTTTATTTCTGCGGAATAAATCGTAAATTTGTAATAAAGAAGGAAGGAGACATGGCAAGAGAATATACCACCGGAGTATCGGAACGTACCGTCCGCGGAGCGGTCCGCAGCAGCATCATGCAGCACATCATGCAGAACGGCACCTTCATGGTTCCCGAGATAGCTTCGGCTACGGGATTCAGCCTGACGACCGTTGCCAAATACGTTTCAGAGATGCTTGCTGCGGGGGAGATCATCGAGATGGATCGTATCTGCCTGCATGCGAAGGGTCGCCGTACGGTGCGTTACGGCGTGCAGCCCGAGGCCTGTCCCTGCTTCATGGGGGTCGACATGCGGGCCTTCGAGCTCAACATCGGGCTGGTGGATTTCGTGGGCCAGCCCGTGCGTATCGAACGCTATACGGACTTTCGGCTCGAAAACACGCGCGGGACGCTCGACGAGGTGTGCCATCGTATCCAGCAATTCATCTCCGGCCTCGACGGCATGGCTCCGGAGCGTATTGCCGGGATCAATATCAATGTTCCGGGTCGGGTGAACAGCCGGACGGGGACGAGTGCCACGACGTTCAATTTCGAGGAGACGGTCGACACTCCTCTGACCGATATTTTGAGCGAGCGGCTCGGGATGCGGGTTTTCATCGAAAACGATACCAAGGCCATGGCCTACGGAGCCTACATGTCGGGGTTCAACAAGCAGTACGACGATCTGCTTTACATCAATATCGGCTGGGGTCTTGGGCTGGGCATCATTATCGACGGGAAGCTTTGCCACGGGAAGGACGGCTACTCGGGGGAATTCGGCCACATCCACATGTACAACAACAATATTCTGTGTCATTGCGGCAAGACGGGCTGTATCGAGACGGAGGTTTCGGGTCGGGCGATCCAGCGCAAGCTTCTCGAACGGATCCGGTCGGGAGAGGCGTCGCTTCTTGCGTCGAAGGTTTGCCGCGGGGAGGTTGTGACCACGGCCGATATCATCGATGCCGTGGAGCGGGAGGATCCGCTCTGCATCGAGCTTGTGATGCAGGCGGGGAGTGAACTGGGCCATCATATTGCGGGACTGATCAACATTTTCAATCCCGAGGTTATAGTCATCGGCGGCAATCTTGCGCAGGCCGAGCCGTGCTATTTTCTGCAACCGATCGAACTTGCCGTCCGGAAATATTCGCTCAAACTGATGAGCCAGAATGTATCGATCATCACCCATCCGAGCGGAGCGGATGCCGCGGTTCTCGGGGCGTGTCTGATAGCGCGCAGCCGGGTGGCGGAATCAGAGGCAGCGCCACTTCGAATAAAGTCCTGAATGGGATGCACCGAGATATCGAGGATTGATCCGTGTCGGGCGGCAAAAGGAGAAAGGAAAAGCACTCACATTGCTGTAAGTGCTTGGCTTTTAAGTGGTAGCGGGAGAGAGACTTGAACTCTCGACCTCATGATTATGAATAAAAGACAAATGTTTTATAATCAGTTGTTTATCTCTGTGTTTTGCTGTTTTGCGAGTTTCTTGCAAGTGCAAATGTTATGATCGTGGGGTGTGTTTATCAACTTCTTCTAGATTTATATTTTCGTGTTTGAAATACGCATCTCTGATGATAACACCAATCATACTGCCATAATATGCCATGTTTTTGCCAGCCTTAAATGCAAAGTCTTTGATTTTACTTAAATCTTCGTCGCAAATGAAATACTCAAGATGTATAGATGCTGTTTCAATACAATATTGTTGAATATCATATGCATTTTTTGAGGCTGCGTTATCTGTAATGCATTTATATATTTTATCCCAGTTTTTTTCTATCATTTGTTCTATCCCCATTTCTGTTGCTATTTTCTTTCCTAACTCTGTTAGGCTTATAGGACTATGTGATTTAGTTAGGGCGTTAGGTTCATTTGACAATATGACACCTATCATTCCTTTGATATAGCTGATATCAGATTTCATGTCTTGAATATTATTGTCAAGGATATCAACTTTTTTCTCAGAATGTTGCATTCTCTCGGACCATTTTGTCTCAAATTTGGCGGCTTTAATTATTACCCATCCTATTCCTATTATCAGCGAGAGAATGAATGCAAATGAGCCTGTTGGAGATGTTATGATTTCGCGTAATATATCCCACATGATCTTGTTATTTTTATTATATAACGGTTATATGTTTTTTATTATTGTGGATATATAGGATGATTTTCTATTTTTTGTTGATGTTTAGTTTGTTCTGTGTCGATGTCTAGTTTATATGCAACTTTTGTATAGACGAGGGGGTGTGTCGTTGACTCCATAAAACAACACTTGCGTTTTTGGATTCAAGAGCTGAAATTAATTCTTCCTTGGGGCTCATATTTGTGTCATTTATCATTGCAATTCCTTCTAGCTTTTTTTGGCTTTGTTTTTCTCTTACTATCCGGATGTCGTCCCAGCTAAATAGAAATCTTTCAACCATGCTTTGTGTTAGTACGTTGAATGGTTTTATGACAATTTCTTTTTCTTTCCCTGCTATCTGAAAGTCAAACATAAATTCTAGTCCGGTTGCCCCTTTAGCAATAAATTGAGGCGTATATATTATATTTTGTTCTATAAGGTAATTTTGGACATCTTCTTTGAACATTGAGGCAACTGTATGTTTCGCTAATACGGACAAATCACCTATCTCTGCTATAGCTGATATTAAATTATGTTTTTGTATTGGAAAATCAGAATCTTTTGTCCTAATTATTAGTTCTGTTCCATTTAGGGTTACTCCATAGTTATGTAATATATTGTCAATATATTGTTTCCTTTGAGGCGACTTAGATGTTTCAAAGCCAGAAAGGGATAGATTATCTAATGTTTCTCCATCATCGGATAATATAATCTCTCCATTTTCACGTTTAGCATATATTTGGATGTTGTCGTTGAATAATCCCGTGAACGGAGTTGAGATAGAAGACCATCCTGTTAAGGGGTCCTCTTTTGCGATTGTATTATTCCGCATCCATGCGAAATATTCATTAAGTTTATCGTCTAACCAACTCATGAAAATAGTTTATTGGGATTATTTACGGTTATGGGAGTTGTTACGTTTATTAGACGGACAAAGTTACATATGGCTTCTGTAAAATTAATCCTTAATCCTATATTTTCTAACTTATTTGGTGAAAAAGCAGTTTTAGATAACGGTAACGCCCATGCTGCAATTTTATATCCATCTATGTTATAATGGATGTGAGGCTCGTGCAACATTACTCCAGCAAAAGGATAAAATTCGTTTGGTAATGTATCTAATATATCCCTTGGATTTATGAGTGAAGCTCCATAATCAATCCTTATTAAGCAATCTTTGGACTCATTATCTTGAACGTGTAACGTCAATTTAAGCGTATATTTAGTGCTTCTTTTTATCCTTAATAGAAAGTTATATTCGGTATCACTTTGATCAGAATATTGCAACATTATCCTATAATTAAAGCCAAGTGTATTGTAATCAGATGTTTATAATTTATATATTCTTTTTTGCAAGTTTTTTGCAAGCATAGTGGCTTATTTACAAATGGATATGACCAACGATATCACCGACACAATAAATGTGGCAATTGTTATGTAGTATGACCGTGTGGTTATTTTTCGGCTGAAGGCTCGATATCTTCTGTTTGCTTCGAGGTCATCAATTGTCAATTCCGTGCATCGGTCTTGTTTTAGTCTCCGAATATGTTCCTCGGCTCCTGGAAATTCATGATCGTTAGGCCATGGCATGGTTTTAGTACATTTTATAGGCCGATATTATTTCGTTTCGATATTTGTAGATGTCGTTCAATGATTCAAGCAGGTGCTTGGTTCCTTTCTTGTCAGCATCGAATGTCTCAATGTATTTGTTCGAACTGTTGAAATGCAGGCGGCATATTGGCTTCCGATTGGTATCATCGAGAAGAATCCCAAAATACGATTGTGTGTCTCGTTGAACAATCCGGTTTATGTCATCGATCTCGGGGTATAGAATAGCTCGAACAATGTAGAATCCCTGTAACTCTTCGTCGGTTGTTGTTATCTTGTTTTCGGGCTCATCGGTCGGAGTATCTTCCGCGCGCTGGCTCTGAACCGGCGATTCGGTCTTTGCTTCGGCCCGATTCTCTACGACTGCATCTGATCCAATTGCGGATTTCAGGCGCTCGTTCATATAATCGTTCGCATACTGTGCGAATGCCTGCTTGACAATAGCGCGGAATTGTTCCAAAGTAACATCGTTGAAACGTCCCGGATAAACCGGTCGTGCGAAATACTTTACAAATTCATCGCTGGGGTTATTTACCTCTTTGACGATGGCGCTTCGGATCTCGTTCGTGTATTTCAGCTCGCTGGCCGTATTGAGAATCGTGTCGATATCGAAATAACTCTTGTGGAATTCGCGCAATTTTTCGACCTGTGATTCCCTGTATTTTTCCAGATTAAATTCGAAGAAGGGCTTCTCGTCCATCTTGTTCTTCTCTACCAGATCGGTGTAGAACCGATAGACGATTCCATTTGTCAGGATGCCGAAACGGGCGTTCGATACATGGAAATAGCGGAATAACTGGCCGTTGTGGGAATTAAGATCTTCTTTCCAGTGTTTGCATTCGATCAGGATGATGGGCTGTCCGTCCTTGTGAATGGCGTAGTCTATCTTCTCGCCTTTCTTGATCCCGATGTCGCAGGTGAACTCGGGTACTACCTCTGTGGGATCGAAGACATCGTATCCGAGGACCTGAATCATTGGCATGATGAATGCTGTTTTGGTAGCCTCTTCGGTCTGAATATTCTCTTTGAGCTTGACGACTCGGTCGCTCAACTGCTTGATTTGATCTTTGAAGTCCATATTTGTGGTTTTATTTATTAGATTATTCAATGGCTTTTAATTTATCCTCATACGGTGTTTCGCTGAAATATTTGTTCCCGAAGTTGTCGATCTGGCAGTGGAGGATGCAACCTTCTACAACCGCTTTTTGGTATGCTTCCTGGAAGGACTTTGCCATGGTCACGCTTCCGGTTGTTCTTGGTCCGAAAGGATTAGAACGGTAGTACAGCACCTCGGTTATTTTGCGCTCCGTCCACATCTGCGAACTGGCGTGTGCTTTGATCTCTTCGATGGTCGCAGTCGGGGCGACATAGACAAACACGCGGAATCTGTCGGAACTCTTGAAATATTCGATCTGTTCGAATTTGTTCTCCGAGCAGGAAACCGCAAGGATCAAGGTGAAAAGGAGGAGGAGTTTCTTCATAAGGTGATGTTTAGAGTGTATTTTTTGAAATGCCGCCCTTGACCAGGTAGAGGCGCAGGATGTCGTCCTTCTCGATCTCAAACGGGTCGAAGTCCTTGTTTTCCGAGACGCACAGCACATGCTGCGCATCGGATCCTTTACGCAGGTATTTTACCATGCGGTTGCCCTTTTTTGTGATGACCAGATAGACGTTGCCGTAGTCGATGAATGACTCCATCCACTCCTTCAGGATGATGATCTGGCCGCTCTTGTAGAGAGGCAGCATTGAGTCTCCGTAGAGGTTCACGGCGTCCGTGCAGTCGCGGAACTCTGGGATGTCGAGGTCGATGTACTTGTTTGTCACCTGGTCATCGAACAGCGTGACACCTCCGGCCGTTGCGTCTACATCGACCCAGTAGCGGATCCGGTTGTGCTGAGAGGCTACTTCTGTTTGCTCTTGTAGCATTTCACCTCGTCCTGTGAGAATCCAATCGGGTGTAGTTCCGAAGTATTTTGCAAGTAATTCGATTGTCCCCATACTTGGTTTTGCAGTCGAATTTTTGAGGATTCGGCTTAATGTTGCCTGTGAAATACGTGTGTTTATAGAGACTGTGTATGGGGTAACGCCTTTATAATCAAGCAACTTTTTTATTCTTTCACTTATACTCATAAAAATAATTGCATTTTACTTGCAAAATACTTTCTACATACTTATATTTGCAATGTCCAATCAATCGTACAACAAAAGTACGGCGAATTGGACAATTTGAAATGTAAAGATTTACAATTTTTTGGACAAAAGCAAAAAACGAAGATGGATTTTGACAAGAGAAATCCCGACAACTCCTTCACCAAGGGAATCCGCGAGGTAGCTGCACGCGACCGCCGCGAAGCTGCCGAGGTGCGCATGGAGATCCGTGAAGTCCTCGGCAATTTGAGCCGTTCGGCCTATTACTACCGGCAGTGGGGGATCACGCCGCATTCGCCGATCGAGCGGAGCGGCATCGAGACGATCTTCCGCCGTCACCAGGTAACGCAACCCTGGGGCCTATGAAACGCGATGCAGACAGCCTCTCGCCGGCCGAGGCCCGCGTAATGCAGGCGGTGATCGAGACCCGCGGCGGGAATATCTCCCGCATTGCCGAAGCGCTGCACGTGACCTACCAGGCCGTGGCCAATACGCTGTCGGTCATGTACGACAAGTTGCAGGGTGATCTGGACGGCAATCGGACGATTCAGGCATTGGTTGTCTGGTATTATCGGGCCGAGATCGGGCGCCGCATCGGTGCCGCCTGCCTGCTGGGGCTGTTCTGCACGTATGTCTTCAGCGGCGGGGAGTTTGAACGAACGGCGCGACGAGCCCGCCGGGTGCGACGCGAAACGATTGAATACATTGTGGAAACGTAATTCAGAATCGGGGCGAAATGTACGTCTACAAATGGATTGAAGGCTGGGAGAAGATGACCGACTTCTGCCAAAAGCGGTTCAAGATGAATCCGCACTTCTGTGAAACGATCGGTCACTGTGGGGCTGCGACCATTCACATGATCTACAAATACAAGGATGAGAATGATCGAAGCAAGGGATGCGCGCAGATGTTCTTCCTGTTCATGGAGCACCCGAACGGTAAGGTGTGGGGTGAAGAGTTGGACAAAATAGAGCGATGGACCTATGAACAAATCAGAGCTGATCGAACTTCTCTTGTTGAGTGACGAGGAGGAGGTGTTTGTCGAGATCGACGGATGGCTGCACGAGGTTGTCGTGGAGCATCATGAAGCGACTTTCGATGGCTTTGATACAGTGTTCCCGGCGTCGATAAGTTTGAAAGCGAAAGATAACGGATAAAATCGAAAAGGATGAAAGTCAAGTTGAATCGAGAGGTTCCGGTTCTCTACCTCAAAGGTAGCGAGGAACTCGGACGGGCGACAGGCGTCACCAGCGAGAAGACGCACGCCTTGTGGCGGCGATCTGGACTCAAATACCTCGTCATGGGCGACGGCACCTTCCTCTATGATCCGCGGGAGGTGACGAAATTCCTGGATCGCTTCTATGCCCCGCAGCAGCTGAAAGCGTCGTTGCAGCCATGATCGCATCCGAAGTATATCATAGCCGATGGAGTGACGATGAGACGCTCCGCCTGTTCGAAATGGTTGCGAACGGGAAGACTCGCGATGAGATCGCGGCGGCTCTCGGTCGGACGCGGAATGCCGTGGTCTTCAAACTTGCACGGATCAAGCAGGATCCCGAGCTGATGAAGCTATATGCCGAACGTCGGGGTTTTGTCGAGAAACGGACCCGTCTCGAAGAACATCGTCGCGGGCTCGATTGTATGCCGAACCCTTTCCGGTTCGTGCGCCCTGAATGGTAATTGCTAATTGACTGGAATATGAAACGCGAAGATGAGAAACGAATCATGGTCGTCGACATCGACGGGACAATCTCCGAAGTGGGATTGCGGCGCCGTCGGTTGCTCGAACAGTTCCCGGTAGACTGGGATGCCTTTTATCGGGACAATTTCGACGATCTGCCCAAACGAGACGTCTGTTCGTTCGTGCAGTTCAATGCCCGACGGATGGAGGTGTTCTTCTGCACGTCGCGGCGGGAGAGCGTGCGCGACAAGACGCAGAAGTGGCTCTTGCGGAATCTGGGGATGCAGCCTCGGGACTATACGCTCATCATGCGCGAGAACAGCGACGAGAGGCCCGAGCACATCCAGAAGCTCGACCAGTTCTTCCGGGAGACGACCGAGGAGGAGCGTCGTCGGGTGCTGTTCGTTGTCGAGGATGACAAGACCGTGGCCCGGATGTGGCATCAGAAAGGTTTCACCTGCTTTGTCGTAAGATAGCCATGGAAGGGTGGATCAAGATACACCGCGGCCTGCTGGACTGGGAGTGGTACTCCGACACGAACTGCGTGCGGATGGCGCTGCACCTGCTGCTGATGGCGAACTTCCAGACGAAGCGCTGGCGGGGGATCACCGTTGAGCGGGGCCAGCTCGTCACGAGCCGGTCGATTTTGGCCCGCGAAACGGGACTTTCCGAGCGGGAGGTGCGGACGGCGATTTCAAAACTTGAAAAATCGGATTTTCTGACCAGCCGTGCGACCAGCTCCTATACGATCGTAACGATCTGTAATTACGAAAAATATCAGTCGCCCGAAACGGTCGATCGACCAGCCAGCGGACCAGCCAGCGGACCAACGGACGACCAGGATGCGACCAGCTGCCGACCAGGCGTCGACCAGCCAGCGACCACAACTGAAGAATGTAAGAAAGTAAGAAGAGAAGAATACACACACACGGTAAGTTCTGAAAAGGGGGTTGCAGGGGGAGAAACGGCCGAGGCCCCGGCGGAGCTGGTCGAGGCAGCCGATGCGCTGCAGGCGTGGATCGGCGAGCGCTTCCCGAAGATCGCCACGATGGCGGAGCCCTTCACGCGGCAGCAGCTGCTGTGGATGTTCCGCAAGTACGACGTCGAGGATATCCGGCGCATCGTGGCGGCGATGGACAACAAGGGGGCCTGGAAGAACCGCAGCGCCTTCTGCACGTTCACCTCCTACGCCGCTCGGGATCACGAACTGCAGACGCGCCGTCAGGCCGAGGCCGAATGCGGCCGGTTGTACACCTACCTGCAAATGGTGCAGATGCTCCCGACGAACGGCGGCCTCTACCGCGCGGAGGATTTCGAGGCAGTCCGGACTCCGCAGGGGGTCCGCTGGCGGATCCGCACGCCGCGAGACTGACCAATGGATCGGCAGGGCCTCCGTGCCGGCGGAGGATGCCAACGGCCTGTTGCAGCCGTTGTCCGGGTTCGACTCCCGGCGATCCGCAAACCAAACCAAACATCGAAAAACATGAATGCAAACGCAACACCCGACCCCCGGGATCAGGGGGTGCAGACCCGTTACAGCGAGCGTCGGGGGCTGGCCTATTTGCCGGAGGATATGCTCGGGCTCTACGTGGCTGCGCCGCTCAAGCGGAAGTGGTCGCAGGAACTCTTCGACGACGAAACCGGCGAGGTTATCTTCGTCGACCGGAGCGAGCTGATCGCGGCCGCCGGTACGAAGATCGACGACGACCTGCTGACCCGCATCCAGTTCCACCTGCAGGCCGGCGATATCACGTGTGTCGAGGTGACGAACCAGCTGCGGCTGGGCGAAGAGCGTGCGGCCTATGGGCTGATCCCGTGGAGCGTGACGGCCCTCATCGGCAAGAAGCGCCGCAAGTTGCTGCTCTATGCCGATTCGGCACGGATGGCCCTCGACATGGCCAAAGACTGGATCGAGCTGAACTGCTCCGGGACGTTCCACATTGTCGGCTTGAAGATGTTCGACCACTGCGTCTTCATCAAGGAGCCGCAGAAAGAGGTTGATCCGAACGAGTCGGCCGAGGAGCAGGACGGCGAGGCTCCGGAGTTCTACAAGGTCGAGGTAGCCCTTCGCTATCGTGACACGGGGATGACCCGCAACGACACGTTCGTTCTGCTGACGAAGGATGTGGATACGGCGGCGACGGCTATCCATGACTGGATCGTTCATGATGTCCGCAACAACCCGGATCTGGACGACGCCCAGAAGGCCGCCGCCCTCGATTTCGATCTGACGGTTATCTCCGGGGTGACGATTCCCTGCTACGGCTTCATCGAGCGGGAGTTCTCGGAGGTCTACTACGCACATCGCCCGAACGGGCTCGAGTAAGATGGGTCGGCAGATTCACCACACAAGTCGCTGCCTGGGGCGAGAATTCACCTTCGATGAGTGGGGCGCCTATCTGAAGGCGCATCCGGATGCAGGCGGAGAGGTAGTGCACTCGAGCCCGTCCGGATTCGGGTTCAACCTCTTCGATGTCTGCCTGAATCCAAACCGCCCTGTGGCTGTCGAGTCGAGACACGGATGTTTCGAGTCCACACGTCACAGTCGGACAATGGACGATGGGAAGCCGGTTATTCCGTCCGGCTCGAGACTTCGCGATACCGTAGCCACCCGTGCGGGTTTGTCGATCGCGTGGAGACGGGATATCCTACGGAGAAAGAGGCCATCCGCGGTGCTCTTCTCGAAATCCGAGAGCTGGTCGAGAAGGAGATCTTCGTGCTGGATTGTTACCGGAACCAACTGCCGGAGGGTAGCAGCTATACGACGATGCGCACCTCGTTGACGGGAGTTGTCCGGCTGATCGAAGACGAGATCCGCCGGTTCTCCTTCGTCCAGCTGGCGCTGTTCTGACCGGAAGTGTTGTTGCATCTTAAAAACCGAAAGCCATGCATGGCAAAGAGCAAACAAGAAAACTGCGCCGACTTGTATGAACTGGCCCGTGACTATGCCCGAGCCGAGGCGGAACTGGGCGTTCAACACTGGGTGTTCATCGAGTTCACGAAGGACGATGATGACGGAAACAGAGAACGGATCTTCTCCTACGATCTTCCGCGCGAGGTCTACGAACGTCGACGCTGGGTTGTCCGATGGCGGGAGGCGGTGTTGGTTTGCCGATTCCCCCGGGCGAATGTGAGTCGGTTCTATTCGTACTACGATCGGAGACTGGGCAATGATGTTCGGCTGACCGACGACCTTCGGAGACTGGTTGCCGCCAAGGCCCAAGTCACCAAAGCCCAGCGGAAGCTGGAGGAATACGTGGCATGGAATCGCGCGAACAACCTCTTCTTCGACGAGGATACGGACGAAGAGCTCGCCCGGTTCCGGACGAAGTTGGTCCGGAAGATCGCCGGAGTTGAGGCCGCCGAGGAACGAATGAAACGAAAAATCGAGGAATATGAAAATACTTTACATGCCGCTCAAAAAGGAGTGGTATGAAATGATCGAGCGGGGCGAGAAGCCCGAAGAGTACCGGGAGGAATCCCCGTATTGGAGACGTCGGTTGATCGAGTGCTACGGAGCCTTCGGTTGGTGTAACGTGCGAGGATTTGACGGTCGATTGTGCGGCGGTTGCTCCGTGGGTCCGATATTCAAACACTTCGATGCCGTGTGTTTTTCGTATGGCTACACCCGACGTCGGATGATGTTCGAATGCAGGAGGATCACGATGGGACAGGGACGTCCGGAGTGGGGCGCACCGGATCATGAAACATTCATTATCAAACTGGGAAAACGGATATGAAAACAATGACGAAGGATCAGCTGGCAATTCTGCTCGATGGGAACGAACCCGTGGATGAGATGACTCGGGAGCAGGAGCGGATTGCCGCGGAGAACAACCTGCTGGTGCTGTTCTGTCGGTCGAATGACATGCTCGAGATGCGTGGTGCGATCCATGGCGAGGAGGATGCGGCGGGTGGAGGCGAATTCGCCCTGATTCTCGAAGGGGAGCAGTTCTCGGATGACGACTCCGATGCAATCCAACGGGCCGGGGCGAATGCGGTCATGCGTATCTCGGACGAGTACGACAACGAAGACAATCCCCGGCTGATTCGTGTCGAGTGGTGCCGTAAGGATGGCACGTCGTGGGCCTGGGATATTACGTCGAATCTGCCGCGTGTCTGGTTTACGATCTGGGACAACGGCGAACCCTTCTCCGGGGCTCTTGTCATTGACCTGGACGAGGTGAAACCCTTAAACCGACAGTAAGATGAAACGCTTCCGCAGATCCTGCAACGAACATTCCGACGATGCCCGTGCGATCGTCGACCTGATGAAGTCCTCGGGGTATCTGTTCCCGGAGACTGACGAACAGATGGCCGCTTATGAGGCCAACGTGAAGCTCCGCGAGCTGCCGGAGAAGTTCCGAACTCCGGATTTCGTTTTCAAAGCCGTACAAACACAATCCAAATAGCCTATGCCAACCATTCCGAAACCATCCCGGCGGGCCTATCTGCCGCCGCGCGAAACCCAGGGCCGACGCCTTCATGCGAACTCGGCCTTCTATCAGTCCTCGCACTGGCGCCGCCTTCGGCAGATCAAACTGAATGCCGACCCGCTTTGCGAGGAGTGCCGGCGTCGGGGGCTCGTTACGGAGGCCACGGTCGTCGACCACATCGTTCCGATCAACGAAGGCGGGGCGGCCCTCGACCTGCGCAATCTGCAGAGTCTGTGCGACGCCTGCCATAACCGGAAGTCGGGCCGCGAGGCCCACAAACGAACCGCCCGCCGATGAACACCAGCGCCACGATCCTCGAAGTGATCGACGAGTGGATGCAGAACCTCGACGTCATGGAGACTACGCGGACCAGCTACCGGACGAAGGTCCAGCTCTGGTTCCGCTGGCTCGCGGCGCAGCGTGTCGATCCGCGATGCCCGGCCCGGCGCCACATCCTCGCTTGGAAGCAGGCGCTCGAGCAGCAGGGGAGGTCGGCCCTCACGGTCGACGGCTATGTCACGGCCGTGCGGATGTTCTACAAGTACTGCGCGGCGCGGGGTTACTACTCCGATATCGGAGCCGGAATCCGCTCGTCGGTCCGCTACCGGGGCCACCGCAAGGGACGCCTCACCTCCGAGGAGGCAGCGCGGCTGCTCGATTCGGTGGAAACGTCCACCTTCAAGGGCAAGCGCGACCGACTGATGCTGGCGATGATGTTGCTGCTGGCGCTGCGTACGTGCGAGGTCGAGCGGGTGAATGTCGACGACTTCGACCGCACGGAGGAGGGCGTGCCCGTCCTCTACATCCAGCGCAAGGGCCGCCACGAGAAGGTGGAGGCGCTGGCCCTGCCCGACATGATCGTCGAGCTGCTCGAGGACTTCATCTCCATCCGCGACATCCGGCCGGGCGAAGCGCTCTTTGCGAGCGCCTATCCGAAGAACAGTCACCGGTTGAGGCGGACGTCGATCAGCCAGATCGTCCACCAGCGGCTGGCCGCGATCGGGATCCGGCGGCCGAACATCACGGCTCACTCGCTGCGTCACACGTGCGCCTGCCTGATGGTCGAGTCGGGAGTCGATCTGGAGACCGTGCGCGACATGCTCGGACATACGACCACCAACACCACGCGCATCTATGCCGAGGAGGTCCACGCCCGGATGCTGATCCGCAACACGCCGGCAAAGCTGGTCGAAAAGGCCATTAAATCGTCCCGCAGGCCGAGCGGATGAGGTGTGTATATATAATTACTTCCGTATCTTTTATGATACGAAATTCGGGCCCTTCTTACGGTTTTACGGGGGTCCCGACAGCGCGGGGTTAACGCGCGAAGTGACTGACCGTGAGCGGGGCAGCGGCTGACGGATGCGGAACGGTTGACGGGTCGGGATCCCGTCCGGATTGCGATCCGGAGGCGATCGGACCACCTGCGGGGGGTAGGGGGTCGAAATCACGGGAGGGTTGACGCTAACCAACCGCCACCCAAGTCACGAAGACACACATCCAAAATCTGAAAATAATTTGAGTAACACACGATGGGAAGAAAACCACTGCCTGATGAGGTCAAGGCGATGCGCGGCACGCTTCGGAAGTGCCGGACCTCGAAAACGGAGACGGAAGCCCCGGCGCGGGGCGTCTGCAAACCCGTCACCAAAGCCACGGCACCCTCCTGGCTGGCCGACGACGCGCGGAAGATCTTCGACCGCACGGCCCGGATGCTGATCTCCTGGAAGGTTCTAACCAAGCTCGACATCCCGCTGCTGGCGGCCTACGCGGCGGCCTATGCCAACCTGAAGACCGCCTACGCCGATATCGCCTCCGGGCCGGGCTACTTCATCGAGACGAAGACCCAGAACGGCGTGTCGGTCTCGATGCACCCTGCAGCTCGGCTCTTCAAGGATTCGCTCGACGTGGTGAACAAGGTCGGGGCGCAGTTCGGACTCTCGCCCGTGTCGCGCCGCCAGGTCGAGTCGGCCGATGCCAAGGAGCGCGTCGATGCGGCCAAAGTCACTGATCCGTTTGACCAGTTCATGGGCCAGTCATGAAGAAACAGTTGCATCCGGCCGAGCAGTATGCCGTGGATGTGCGCGACGGGCGCATCCCGGTGAGCCGCTATGTCCGTATGGCTGTCGAGCGTTACTTCCGCGACCGGGCCGAGGCCGTCGAGCGGGGCTGGTACTTCGACGAACGGGCCGCAGCCCGGCCGATCGACTTCATCCGCCACCTGCCGCACATCAAGGGCGAGTGGGCCGGACGTCCGATCGAGCTGGAGCCCTGGCAGCAGTTCTTCCTGTGGAACCTCTTCGGGTTCCGTTGCGCGGCGACAGGCGTCCGCCGGTTCCGGGAGGCGTATTTGGAAGTGGCCCGCAAGAATGGCAAGACGACCCTGCTGGCGGGCATCGGCTGCTATATGCTCTTTGCCGATGGCGAGTCGGGGGCCGAGGTTTACTCCTGCGCTACGACGCGCGACCAGGCTCGCGTGTGTTTCGAAACAGCGCAGGAGATGGTCCGCCGCTGTTCGCTCTCTCGGCGGGCGAAGGTCTTCCGGTCGGCCGGCGGGTCGATCTCCTATGAGGCGACCGGTTCGGTCTTCAAGCCGCTGTCGTCGGATGCCAACACGCTCGACGGAAAGAACGCCTCCTGCACGATCGTCGACGAGTTCCACGCCCACAAGACCGACGAAGTCTACGCCGTCATGAAGTCGTCGATGGGCGCCCGCCGCCAGCCGCTGATGTGCATCATCACGACTGCCGGTTTCAACCTCGCGGGCCCCTGCTTCACCTACCGGTCGAGCGCGATCAAGATGCTCGAGGGGATCTTCGAGGACGATGCGCTGCTGGCGATGATCTACACCCAGGACTCGCGCGAGGAGCTCTCGGATCCCGCGACGTGGGTAAAGTCGAACCCCTGCTTCGGAGCCTCGGTCAAGCCCGAGTTCCTCGAGGAGCAGTACCACACGATGCGCACGAAGCCCGAGCAGGAGAGCGCCATCCTGACGAAGAACTTCAACCTTTGGGTGCAGGCCTCGGATATCTGGATCGGCGACGACGTCTGGTGCGCCTGCCGTTCGGAGACGCCCGTCGAGTCGCTGGCGGGGTGCGAGTGCTACGCGGGTCTCGACCTCGGATCGGTGAACGACTTCTCGTCGCTGGTGCTGGCCTTCCACGAGAACGACCGCACGCAGCTCCTGCCCTTCTTCTGGATCCCCGAGGAGAAGTACCGCACGCGGCGCGAAATGCAGCGCGAGAATGCGAACATCGACGTCTGGGTGCGGCAGGGGCTGCTGCGCGTCACGCCGGGCAACGTCACCGACTACGACGTGATCCGCCGCGACATCGCCCAACTGGCCGAGCGGTACGACATCCGCAAGATCGGCTACGACCGGTGGAACTCCTCGCAGCTGGTTATCGACCTGCTGAACGACGGCCTGCCGATGGACGGCTTCCAGCAGTCGATCTCGAACATCTCGCCGCCGACCAAGGAGTTCGAACGGCTCGTCCGGTCGGGGGATTTGGAACATTACGGCCATCCGGTCCTGCGGTGGATGGTCTCGAACGTGGTGGTCTACCGCGACGCGAACGACAACCTCAAACCGGTGAAGAACCGCAGCCCGGAGAAGATCGACGGCGTGGTGGCAGCGATCGAGGCCATCGGCGAGTGGATGAGCGCCCAGCGCACGCCGCCGGCCCGGTCGATCTACGAAGAACGGGGATTGCGAACCTTTTAACGAACGATATCATGGATCAGACAACGACGAATTACCAACTGGACGAGCCCACCCGGCGCTTCATCTCCGGGTCGCAGGGCTTCTACGAGCGCTACGTGAAGATGCTGGCCTACTACGAGACCAACGAACAGGCCTATGAGGCTACCGAACGGCAGTATGCCGAGGTGGTCGGGAAACGGAGATTTGCTAATTTCCAAAGTTTCAAAACGGCGTACAGCCAATTCTGCCGCCGTCGGCGACCCCGCTCAAAATAGCCTGCAGGGGCGATTCTGCAAAAAGTTAACGGCGTTAACCCTCGAAAGTTAACGCCGTTAACCTTTTTTCCGCGGGACATTGCAGAATTTTGTTACAGAAAATCGCAAACGATGGGATTCTTTCGCAACATAGTGGCACGCGCCGCCTCGTGGGCGGGTCTTCCGGTGATCGTCAGCCGGGGCGGCCTCACCAATACGATGGGGAAGATGGAGGACGTCGACGACGATCTCGCCCTGAAGATCTCGACCGTCTGGTCGTGCGTGCGGCTGATCTCGGACTGCTTCTCGACCCTCCCGGTCCATGTCAAGGAGCGTGTCGACGACCGCCGCCGGATCCTGCGGACCGACCACCCGGTGACGCGGCTGCTGACCAAGCCGAGCCCGAAGATGAACGGCGTCTCGCTGCGCGAGGCGCTGATGGTCTCGGCCCTGCTGCGGGGCAATGCCTTCGCCTTCATCACCGCGCGCGACCGCCATGAGTACCCGACGCGCCTGGACTTCGTCCTGCCGGAGAACGTCTCGCTGTGGGAGGGTGACGACGACATCTTCTACTCGATCCTCGGCAACTCGGCCCGGATCCCGAGCCGCGACGTCGTGCACATCAAGGGGCTTTCGGTCAACGGCCTGCTGGGCCTCTCGCCGATCCGCCACCACGCCCGTCTGCTCGAACTGGCGAACAACTCCGTGGAGTTCGCCCGCTCGTTCTACCGCAACGGATGCCGCACGACCGGCGTCTTCAAGAATCCGACGGAGTTGAGCGAGGAGGCGTGGAAGCGGCTCTACAAGCAACTCTCCGATGCCTATTTCGGGGCGCAGAATGCCGGGAAACCGCTGTTGCTCGAAGGAGGCCTCGACTATTCGTCGATCACGATCCCGCCCGAGGATGCGCAGTTCATCGCCACCCGGCTGCAGTCGATCGACGAGATTGCGACCATCTTCGGCGTACCGCCCCACATGGTCGGCGACTTGAGCCACTCGACCTACTCGAACAACGAGCAGCAGAACCTCGAGTTCTACAACGTGACCCTCTCGCCGTGGATCACCAAGGTCGAGGAGGAGCTGAACGACAAACTGTTTCTCGAAGAGGAGAAGGGCCGGCTCTACGTCGACATCGACGCCCGGGGGCTGCTGCGGGCCGATACGGCATCGCGCACGAACTACTACCGCCAGATGTACAACATCGGGGCAATGTCGCCGAACGAGATCCGCGCAGCGGAGGATCTCGATGCCTACGAGGGCGGCGATACCTTCTTCCGACCGCTGAACATGCAGGATGCCAATTCATCGAACAATTCATCGAACAATGGACAAAAATAAAGACAAGGCAATCAACCGGCCGGTGATGCGCACGATGCGGATCGTCGACCTGCACGTCGAGCAGCGCGCCGACGGCCAGCCCTCCCGACGGATCGAGGGCCGCGCCGTGCCGTTCAATGAGTGGAGCAACCCGATATGGGGCGAATGGATCGAGAAGATCGACCCCCACGCCTTCGACGGGTGCGACATGTCGGACGTCATCATGTGCACGGACCACGGCACGGGCTGTGCCGATGTGCTGGCCCGCTCGCGCAACGGCGAGGGGACTCTTGAAATCCGCATCGAGAGCGACGGTCTCTACTTCGCATTCGATGCTCCGAACACGACCCGCGGCAACGACCTGCTGGAACTCGTCCGCCGGGGCGACATCTCCGAGTGCAGTTTCAAGTTTAAGGTCGAAGAGAACGTCTGGACGTGGCGCAGCGAGGCGAACGGGCTGGCGTACGACCAGCGCGTGGTGACGAAGATCTCGAAGTTGTACGACCTGTCGATCGTCGTCAATGGCGCCTATCCGACCACCTCGGCCGTGGCCGAACGTGCGGCAACTGACGAACGGACGGCTGTCGAGGAGCTGCGTCGGGCGGCGGCGCAAGCCTCCGAAGAGGCTATGGAACTCGCCCGTGAGCGGGTAGCCCTGTACGCCAGAATTGCAAACCATTAACCACCATACATCCATGAAAAAGACAATCAAAGAACTTAAGGAAGAGCGTGCAGCGTTGGCGGCCAAGATGTCGCAGATGCTGGATGTGGCCGAGGAGCGTGAGGCCAAGGGCTTCACCCCCGAGGAGCGGGCCCAGTATGACGGCCTGAAAAGAGAGTATGAAGCCCTCGACGAGCGTATTGCGCTGCTCGAGGAGGACGAGGCCCGCGCGGCAGCTTCGGCACGCCGTATCAGCGGCAACGATGGCAAGACGCCCGCGGAGCGTGCCGCCCAGCATCAGGAGGAGCTGCGCTCGGCCTTCATCGACTATGTGCGCGGTGCTGCCACCAAGGGCGATGTCAAGCCCGAACTGCGTGCCGAACTGTTCACCGGTACGTCGGAGAATCAGATCATCATTCCGAAACTCGTGGCGGATCAGGTCGTGCACGCCCTCAAGTCGACCGGCACCTTCCTCGAGGCGGTCGATCTGGTGATTACCCAGAACGCGATCCCCTACACGAAGTCCACGCTCAACACCACCGACAAGGCGTTGAAGAAGTTGAACGAGGGCGATGCGAACACGACTGACAAGGTGCAGTTCAAGGGTGTGACGATCAGCGCCTACGACTACGTGACGCCGATCTTCCCGATCCACATTGCGCTGCTCGAAGGTACGAACGTCGATGTCGAGGCGACGATCGTCGAGGCTGTCGCCGAGTGCGTGCGCCGCGGTCTGCAGGAGCTGGCGACCCGAACCGGTACCGGAACCAACGACATCAATGCGCTGCTCACGGCTGCCACCAAGGGCGCAACTGCCGCATCGGACACGGCTGTCACCTACGACGACCTGGTATCGCTTCAGGCTTCGGTCGACAATGCCTACGGCAACCCCGAGCGCGGTGCGTTCATGATGAACTCGGCAACGCTGGCCGCCATTCTGAAGATCGTCGACAAGAACGGCCGCCCGATCTTCATCACCGACGTGCAGACCGGTGTCATCTCGCGGATCCTCGGCCGTCGGGTCATCATCAACGAGTCGATGCCCGACATCGCCGCCAGCGCCAAGCCGATCGCGTTCGGCGACTTCAAGTACTACCATCTCCGCATGGTGCAGGGCATCCGTATGACGGTCTTCAAGGAGAAGTATGCCGACAAACTCGAAGTGGGCTTCATGGGCCATGTCCGCGCCGACGGCAACCTGGTCGACGCCGGAACGCATCCGGTGAAGTACCTCGAAATGGGTGCCGGTGCCTAAACCTATGCGGCCATGATACTCAACCGAACGGAAAAGGTCTATCCGCGGCAGGTTATCGAGCGGATTGTCGGCGGGCAGATGCGGCTCGTCCCCGAAGACGGCGATCTCTACGAGAATGCCGTGCGGAACGTCTACGCGGCCTTCGACATCGCCGAGCAGTACACGAACCGGATCCTGGTGCGCAGCGTCGTGACGTTCGCCTTCGACCGATTCGAACCGCTGCTCGACCTGCCGACGGCCCCCGTGTTGAGTATCCGGTCGGTGAAGTACTTCGACGCCGACGACCGCGAGCAGACGCTTGATCCGTCGTCCTACGAGCTCCTCGCCTCGGAACAGACCACCGCCCTCGAAATCTTCACGCTCCCGACCCTCTCCACCCGGCGCCAGCGGGCCCGGGTGCGGGTCGAGGCGGTCTGCGGATACAGCGACTACCGCGATACGCTCACCCGCGAACCGGAAGACGTCGGGGGGATCATCCTCCCCGGGAACATCGAGGCGGCGGTGGCGCTCCGTGCCGGGACGCTCTGCGAGGCGGACGGCGACGCCGTGATCGGACGCTCGGTCTCGGCGCTGCCCGTGACCGTCGAACGCTTGTTGAACCCCTATCGCATGACGCCCTATGCCGGCCGGAAAGGTTAGAATCACGCTGCTGCGACCCGCCACGACGCAGGATGCCGGCGGCGAGATCGTCGGCGAACCGACCCCGTGGCGCTCGTTCTGGGCCACGAAGACCGAGAGCGGCGGCCGCGAGAACCTCTTCGCCTCGCGCATCGTCCACGAAGGGTCAGCCGTGTTGACCATTCCCTACGTCAAGGGCGAGGACGGACGCTCGCCGGCCGTGGATGCGCGGATGCTCGTCGAGATCGACGGGCGCCGCCGCCCGATCGAAAGCGTCTACGAGGAGGGATTCCGCAAGAAACTGCACATTCTCATCACGTTGAACGACCTGGACTATGACGCAGGATATTAAGATAGAGGGCTATTCGGAGGCGATCCGGATCTTCGACCAGTTGACCGACCAGATGCAGCGCACGCTCGTGCGGCAGGCGCTGCGCAAGTCGGCCCAGCCGATGGTTGCGACGGCCCGGGCCCGGGCTCCGAAGCGCACCGGGCAGTTGAGCCGATCGATCGGCGTGGTGTCGCTGCGCAAGGATCGTGTCCCCACGGTCATCCCGATGGCCGTAGGCCCGGTTTTCAGCGTGACGAAGAACGGCAAGGTCAACGCCTTCTACGCCCGCTTCGTGCACGACGGTACGAAGGACCGCCGGCCCCGCAACAAGAAGCTACGGGCGCTTAAGTTCCCGGGTCGTGAGGGTGGGGTAGTCTACGTTGCGAGGACGCGCGGCATGAAGGCGCGGCCCTTCCTGCGCGACGCCTTCAACCAGTCGGCCGACGCCTCGGTCAACGACTTCGGGGCGGATCTGACGTCGGCGATCGAGCGATTTGTCAACCGAAATTTCCGAAAGATATGACCTCGACTGAAACGCTTGTGCAACTGCTGTCGGCCGTCCTGCCGAAGGAGAAGATCTACCCGGATGTCGTCCCGGCGGAGGTGCAGCCTCCGTTCGTGGCCTACTCCGAGGAGTCGCAGCCCGTCGAGACCTACGACGGCAATGCGGGCGATACGGATACGACCGTCGTGACCGTCGTGGCGCAGACCAAGCGCGAGGCCCGAATACTGGCCGACCGCATCGTCGGAGCTGTCGGTGGGCAACTCTCCGAAGGCTATGCCTTCTATTACCAGGGCCGCAAGTTCGTGATGTATGCGGACGAGCGCCTTTCCAGTTACGAATTAACCTTCAATATTCTTTGACGATGAAAACAGGAACAGGGCGCAGTCTGACGATGATGTGCGCCGACAAGAGCGTCTATCATGCGCAGACGCACACCTATACGATCTCGCCCGACTACGAAGAGTGGGAGACCAAGGACACCAAGGGACCGGAGTATGAAGTTAAAAAAGTGGCCTTCACGGCGTCGGTCGACGGTCTGGTGTGCGTGAAGGAGAGCGACGGCGATCCGGCCGATGCGCACGACACGCCCGACATGATCGCCATGGCGATGCGGGGACAGACGGTGGATATTGTAGCCAAGCTGGCTATCGAGGGAACGACCGAGAAGTCCTACACCTGCAAGTGTGTGATCGACAACTTCGAGGTCAGCGAGACGGTAGCGCAGAAGGCTACCTACAAGGCCTCGTTCAAGGGTTACGGCCTGTCTCCGGTGGAGTAACCGGCCGAATATGACAACTCCGGCGGAGGGCTCTCCTCCGCCGGTTAAACACGAAACAAGATGCTGCAGCAATTCACAACCAACGGCCGGACCTTTCCGGTCAACTTCGGGATCCGCGCGCTGGCGTCCACGGCCGACCAGCTGGGGCTCAAACTCGACACGCTGGCCCGCGATGCGGTCGTCCCCGACATGCCGTTCGGGCGGTTGATCGAGCTTGTCACGGTCGTCACGGCCGAGGCCATGACCGACGGAGCCCGCAAGAGCGGCGAGCCGAAACACTACACGCCGGACGATGTGGTCGACCTGATCGACGAAGACCCGGCGCTGCTGCCCGTCCTGCTGACGATGTTCCGCCAGTCGCTCGGCAACGGCAGTCCGGTTTTTCCGACGGCGGCCCGGCCCGCAAACCCCGAGGTCGCCGCAGAACAGGCCGTGCCCGAGCGGAGGAGACCCCGGAAATCACCTACGCCCGACTCTATGCCGTAGCGGTCGGAATGTTGGGCATCGCCCCCGCGGACTTCGAATGGATGACCCTTGCGGAGTTCGAGGCGGCCGAACAGGGGTTCATGCGGCGGCGGGAGTACGACTTCCGCACGGCGATGAACATCCAGCGCTGGGGGAGCTTCGCCATCATGGCGTCGATGTGCGACATGAAGGGCCGGGGAATGGAGGAGGTGCTGCCTCTTCCGTGGGACAAGGCGTCCGGGCGTCGGTCGTCGTCGGGCGAGCGGAAAATCACAAAACGGGAAATGGCGCGGATGCGTGAGGAGGCGCTGCGCGATGTGCAAAAATTGGAGCAGCTATGGCAAAAAAAATAGCGGAACTGCTGATTAAACTTGCCGCCGATACGTTGGGGATTGAAAAAATGTCCTACGATGTACGGAAGCAGTTGAAAAGCCTGCAAAAGGATCTCACCAGCTTTGGAAAGAGTTGGTCGCTCTACGTGACGGCTCCGTTGACAGCGACCGCGGCTGTCAGTGTGAAGGCGGCCGACGTCCAGCTCAAGAATGAGCAACGGCTGCTCACGGCCCTGCGCGGGCGCGAGGACATCCAGCAGCGGCTGATCCGGCAGGCCGGTGAGTTGCAGTCGCGCTCGCTGTTCGGCGACGAGGAGATCATTGGACAGCAGGCCTTCCTGGCGTCGCTCGGACTGACCGAACAGCAGATCAACGACACGATCGAGGCTGCGGCACAACTCTCCTCGGCGACGGGCATGACGCTCGACAGCGCCGTGAAGAACCTGGCGAAGACCTACGGCGGTCTCTCCGGCGAGCTGGGTGAGAGCATCCCGAAACTGAAGGAACTGACCGTCGAGCAGATGAAGAACGGCGAGGCCGTGAAGTTCATTCTCGACAATTACCGGGGATTTGCCGAATCGGCAGCCGAGACGGGTCTCGGTCCGCTGCAGCAACTGAAGAACTCGATCGGCGACGTCGGCGAGGAGATTGGAAAAGTCCTGATGCCGATGATTCAGGCGGTGGCCAAAGTTCTGAAGGACTTTGCCGGATGGTTGCAGGGCTTGCCTCCGACGGTCAAGACCGTGACCGTTGTCATCGGAGGCCTTGCGGCGGCAGCTGGGCCGTTGTCGCTCGGGTTGGGATCGATCCTCAAAATGCTGCCGGCGATCAAAGCCGGATTTGCGGCTTTGACGGGCCCGATCGGGTTGATTACCCTGGCGATCGGTGCTGCGACGGCTGCGTTTATCGGCTTCAACGAGTCGCTCCGGCAGGCGTCGATGGAGCGGATATCGGCGCGGGCCAAAAAATATATCGATGACGGATGGTCGGTTGACGAACTCAAGGCGTTGCGGGAGGAGGCTCTGCAGAAGAACCTCGATGCGGCCGACCGTTACCAGGCGGCCTCCGACCGATTGAACCCGCTCAAGTCCGGATCGCTCTCCAACTATGTGCTCACGTTCGGCGAGAACCGCCGCGAGAAGATCGCGGCCCGTACGGATACGGCTGTTTATTACGAGAAGGTCAAGGCCATCGACGAGGCGATTCAGTACCTCGAATCCGTGGCTCCGGCCATTGCCGTGCAGGGGACCGAAACGGTGGGAGGTTCGTCGGATCTCCGGACGACGACCGGTCTGATCGGTGAGCTTACGGCAAAGATCTCCGATCTCGAGGAGGCGAAGAAAAAAGCCACGACCACCTCGGAGATCCACAATCTGACGCTGGAGATCGCCACGCTTCGCGACGAGTTGTCGAAACTGCAGCAGATCGGCACCGCTGGATCCATCGCGGGCGACACGGGCAATCTCTTCGGGACGGGTGTGACGCCGCTGGCTTTTGACCCGAATGCGATCAATCCTCCGGAGAGCGACTGGACAGAGGCTCGGCAGAATTTCGCTGCGAACCTGTCGAACTTCGTGGCCGAGGCGCAGGGATTGGTGTTGAATGCCATGCCGGCGATTCGTAACCTCTTCACCAATGTGGCGACATCCATTGGTGAAGGGCTCGGAGATATTTTTTCCGGAGACGGAACGTTCAATGACCTGCTCGGCGGTATCGTGAAGGTGATGGGGCAGTTTCTCAAAGCCCTCGGACAGCAGTTGATTGATCTCGGGTTTGAGATGCTGGCTATTAAAGAAACGCTTGCGGCTATTTTCAATAATCCGTGGGCGGCTATTGCTGTCGGTATTGCGGCGATCGCGGCCGGGCAGGCCATGATCAACTCGTTCAACAAGCGAAACGAGGGCGGGGTAGCTCTTGCCGAGGGCGGTCTGGCCTACGGACCGACGATGGCCCTGGTGGGCGATAACCGCGGCGCCGGAAGCGACCCCGAGGTGATCGCCCCGCTGTCGAAACTCCGCCAGTACGGGCTCGGACGTCAGACGATCGAGTTTGTGGGCGGCACGTTCCGGTTGAGCGGCTCGGACCTGGTGCTTGCGATCAGCCGGGAGCAGGCGAAGATTAACTATGTGAATGCCCTTGCGTGATGGCTGACTATGGATTGAAATACCTTTGCGAGTACCGCTCGAAGATGCGCGATCGCCTCCTCTACCGGATCGAGATCGAGGAGCGCGACGCTGTGGCTCTTACGGATGCGACCGCCTTGCGGATACGTCCCTATTCGGATGTCTTCACGTTGAAGTGGGGAAATTCGGATGATCCGGAGTACACGGCCGTGAAAGGCAGTTCGCTGACGTTGAAGATCCTCTGCGTCGACGACATGGAATATCTGTCGCTCTTCTCGGTCGATCCGTTGAAGTTCCGCGTCACGATCTACGAGTACCGGACCGATGAATCCGGAGAGGACCGACCGCTTTTTCTGTGGCGCGGGTTTCTCTCGGCCAGCAGCTACAAGGAGACATTCGCCCGGCCCCCGTATGTGGTGACACTTTCGGCAACGGATGGATTCGCGCTTCTCGACAGCATGCCGTATTTAAATGCCGGCGCGTCGAGATATTATGGAATGTCTTCCATGCGTTCAATCCTGAATGAATGCCTTGAAATGCTGTCTTTGGATCTGCCGGTCTCTGACTGGGTGTCGATTGACGGAGTTGGTGGATTGGAGCGGTCGATGGAAAACATCTATCTGGATCGCACTCGAATTTACGATATCCAAACCGATATTTCATGGAAAAAAGTCCTTGAATTGATCCTGAAACCTTTTATGGCCCAGATTTTTCAGGCCTACGGCGTCATTCATTGCAGGGGAATCGATTCTTTGAGCGGATCGTTTCGACCGCCTCTGTTTTATCCGCAACAGGTTATAGGAGGAACGCGCTCTCGCTCTGTGCGCATGTGGCAGGAGAAATGTGATATCCGGGCATCCTCGGAACTTCAATTGTGTGCGCCATATCGAAATGTGATAGTCTCGGTTGATAATGGCCGAAGCGGTGATTCCAGCCGAATATTTTACGATGATAAGATGTGGACGGTGGATCGTGATACGACGCATGTCATGTACGTCGGATATTTGAGGACCCGATTCGTTTATTACGGTTACAAGCAGCCTGTTTGGATGAAATTTCCCTATTCGATACATATCGGATCCGGATCGGAGATATCCGTATCTCTTCGAATTGCGAATATGCGTCCTGTAGATAAGCTGTCTGCGAATATCGTTGTGATAGCCAGGACGCAGTCGGAGACATTGGTATGGGATAATGAAGACCGGCATTGGGTGGCTGATCAGGCGGATTATTCTCCGAACGTCGTCGTCGAGTCGTCGAATATCAGCAACGAATCTTATCTGATAGATCCGGTATCTTTGCCGGGAGAAGAGGTTCAGATTTCAATTTCAGAGGCACCGGGGTTGGAGAAATACGACCTTTCATTACGAATATATGCTTACAATGGGGACGTTTTTACGCCAACCGGATTTTTTGCAATATCCGATATTTCAATAGGGGCTGGGACTGATAATGAACGGTCGGATTCTATTTCTGTAACAATGCCTGTTTCGAAGAACAGGGCCGATGAGTGTCGTGTCGATGTGCCGATCAGGGATGCCGGCTATTATGCGAATATGGAAGCTTTTCTGACTTGTCCGATTCTTAATTCCGACGGATCGGCAGTGGTATCATGGTTGTCTGCCCGAGAACGAGGTGATCTGTTGCACGTGGTTGGAGAGACGGTCGTGAAATTGCGGTCAACGGTCGTAAGGCAATTGGATGGAGAATTGAGATGTCGAGGGCCGGTAGATATGAACTCGATTTTTGTTGATGACCGATTTACAGGGGCAGAATATTATGTCAATTCGCTGGAACTGCATGCGTCTCGGCAGGTGTACAGCGTACAACTTCGAGAATTACGACGGAGCGTCTCGCTCATTTGGTCGGAACTTAAATTGATTCGGTCGTTCTCTGAATCTGTGCGATTGTCGTGCTCGTTATACCGATCCCTGTTCCTTGTTGTTGGAGATGATATATGTCGGGTGGTTATTCTCGATGTTGACACGAATGAGATTCGTGATATATCATTGTATGGGAAAGGTGTTCAGGTGCGAAAGGGACTTGGGGCTGTCGTCATTCAAATGTCCGATGGTATTGTCTATGCCGTAGACAATGCCGGAAATATTCTTTCGAGTATTAATTCGTCGGAGTTGCCGGAAGATCAGATAGGCCAGATTGAATTCGATATAACAACGGCATTGTACGATGCCGATCGGCGGGTGTGGGTATCTATGGTCAAGAATATATATGAGAAGACGGCCATTGTGCTTATGTCGGACGATATGGAAATATTGTCCCGGACTGATCTGTCGATAGTGGCAACCGATATGATGCTCATGTCGAACGGCTACGTGCTGACATGTTCCGACGGCTCGACCTGGTGGCACAATTACGAGCTACACCCCTCGGATAAGATCGAAGAATCGGACCTTAATGTGGCATTCGTGTCGGATTCGCTGGTGGTGGCTCTTGAAGAGACGACGATCTCCATGGTCAAGTATTCGGTTCGGCGGAGGTCCGGGAAGCTCTTCGATGCTCCGACAGTGATTGAGAGAATCTCTGTTCCCCGCGTCTTGTCGTCATTTGGCCAGCGGGTCGTCGGAAATTGCGCAATTGTCGCGTTCATATACATGGATGCCGTCAATCAGAGGGTCGTAACCTATTATGACGCGAGGACCGGGCGGCAGGATACGCTGTTGTTCGACACGGATGTGGATGCGGCGGTGTGCGGCGATTGTCTGTATATCATGAACGGCTCCGAATTGCTGGGCGTAAGACCTCGAGATATCAAAAAATATGGACTTTATCTCGATTATGAAGATGGAGACATCTCGTTGAATTCGCCGGCGGCAGGCAGAATGGAACCGATAGACGTGGTCACTGGAGGGACTCCTTATGTCGTTTCAAAAGACGCACGTTTGGTAGTTTCGGTAGAACCGTCTGGTTATATATATAGAGCAGAGGTGGTTGTGCCGGCCAATACGTCGGGGCAACAGATAACGTATGATCCGGTTGTCATAGGAATCCGGGAGGACGAGTTGCTGACTCGCTCGATCACGATTGTTCAAGCTGCAGACTAAATAGTATGGAAAAGAAACGCATAGGCAAGACATTGAAGATCCGTTGGGCGATCCTGACGGGCGGAGAACCCGAACCGTTGGCAGGGCGTGATCTCACGCTCGAGATCTCGTCCGGAAACCGGGTGCGGACGACGCTGTCGTTCGTAGCTGACGGGAATGTGGCGGCGTTCGTATTCGAGGGATCGGAACAGCGTTATGTCGGCCCGTACACAGTGACCATGTGGGAGAACCTGGGGAAGGAAGGGCAGACGGTCGTCGACCGGTGCGATGCCTTCTGCCTGGTCGCGAGGTCTTGCGAGGAGGTGGAGAGCGGTTCGGCTGAAGATCAGGACCTCGAAATCGAGTCGTTGGATTTGGGCACGTCCAATTTTGAAGCAGGGGTGCCGGGAGCCTCGGCTTATGAACTTTTCAAGAAGTACAATCCCGATTCGGAGTTGACCGAGGAGGAGTATGCCGAGTCGCCCATCCAGGCGGCTGGGGTTACGCTGGCGATGGTCGAGCAGCTCGAGGAGACGGAGGCTTTGGTGAAGCAGGCCGAGCAGCTCCGTAAGCAGGCCGAGCAGGGCCGGGAGGCGTCGGAACAGGCCCGAGCCACGGCCGAGCAGGGGCGCGTCACGACAGAACAGCAGCGGGCGCTGGCCGAGCAGACGCGGGTGACGAATGAGTCGGCCCGCCAGACGAACGAGGCGGGACGCCAGGCTGCGGAGACGAAGCGTGAGGAGAACACCGCCGAGGCGATCCGGAACAGCGAGGAGGCGACCCGAAATGCGGAGGACGAAGCCGCCCGGGTTCGGGCGCTGGCCGACAATCCGCCGAAGATAGTCGAGGTGGAGGGGGCGAAGTATTGGGCGTTCTGGAATGAGGCGTTGGGGCAGTATGTCGTTTCCGAGAATCGTGCCGATGTGGGCGATGCGGTTCTTTTCTCGCCGCAGACCCTCACGCCCCAGCAGCAGGAGCAGGCGAGGAAAAATATAGGAGGGGATAATTCTTACATATCGTTCATAAACGGACAGACTCCCATTCAGGGGATTCGATATGTGGATGTGAAAGATTATCCTAAACTATCTGGAAATTATACTGGAGTCTTTTATGACGAAGACCAACAAGAAATATATTGCTTGTGTTATGGAAATGGAACTACAGGTGGAGTTGTTAAAATTTCCAAAAATAGAGTAGTTGCGCATCTTGGTATGGATGCGTCATTAAGAGGATGCGAAAGGCCTATTGTTAAAATTGGAGAGTATTTATATGTAATTCAATTAGGGTGGTCTTATGCTGGCATGATCTCTAAATTAAATGCCAATGATTTATCCATTGTTTTACAAGTAAAAGATTCTGATAAAATAGGTTATGGTACACCTAAAGGCGGGCTATTCTTTATTGGCGAAGAGTTGTATTTATGGGGTATGGATGGTGTATTTTATTCTGTTAATAAAGAAGATCTGTCTTTCACTCCCGTATTCTCGAATATTCAATATGTGTTGCAATTCGATTATACCAGACTTGTAATCGCCGATGATACAGATATTTTTGAGTTTACGGGAGGAACGGAAAAAGGTAATTCGAAACCAATCCCGGAAGGATTTGAAACAATATCAGAATTAGCTATTGGAGGAATTGATTATGGTAAGAATAGTATATCTGGAGCATTTATATATATTAGAAATGGTTCAATCGTGACTTCTTTTTATACTACTACTGCGACGACTTATGGAGGTGGAAAATTAACTTTATCTACAAGATATAACACTAATGATTCAAGAATATATTCATGTCGTAAAATATACGATGGTCCAACCATTGACCATGATTCCAATGTTTTTAGAGATAAGCGGGGCGTTTTGTATGTTTCAACCGCACCTATTGGCAACCTATCGAGCACACCAAGTATAACCGTAGATGCATTAGGATTAAATCCAGGGCCATATCTATTTGGTAGTACACCTATTTACCCAACTTATAGAGGATTTTTAATGTAGAATAAGATGTTACAGATTAAGATAGACTCTGATAGTAAGGTAATAGCGATCTATTACCTTGATGACGAAAAAGAGGGGTGGATTCAAATTGATTCTATCCCCGAGCCCGAACAGATTGAAGGCAAATTGCCGGTGATGTACTACCGGAACGGAGCGATCGAATACGAATACGAAGATGTTCCTCCAACTCCGGAGCCGGAACCAATCCCGGAGCCGGAATCGTCCTACGAGGATCAGGTCGTCGCCTTGATCCGCGAACGCTACTCGGCCGATGACGAACTGGCTATCCTCCGCCAGCGGGATACCAAGCCGGAGGAGTTCGAGCAGTATTTCCACTACTGCGAGGAGTGCAAGGCTGCCGTAAAGCAGAAACTCGGCATGCTATGAAACGGGCCATCGAAAAAATCATCGGCTGGCTGAACCGGATACCTGCCGACAAGTACAAGCACCAGGCACTGGGGGCGGACATTGCGGCTGTCGTTCTGCTGGCGCTGGTGTGGTTCGTTCCCCAGTGGCTGGCGCTGACGGCCTCGGTCGTGGCGGTGATCGCGGCGGCTGTCGGCAAGGAGAAGGCCGACGCCAAGGCGGATCTCCGCGATATTGTGGCCACCCTCTACGGAGGCACCGTCGTGTGGCTCCCGTTCCTGATTGCAATCCTGATAGTGTAGCGATATGTTCGACATCCTCCTCGATACGTTCGGGCTCGAAGCCATCGTCCTGCGGCGGGCCGCCCTGCTGGAGATCATCATCTGGTCGGTGATGCTCGTGGCCGTCATGATCGACATGCGAGCCGGGATCCGCAAGGCCAAGGCCCTGCACCAGCCGATCGATTCGCACGGCCTGCGCCGCACCTTCACCAAGTTCGGTGACTACGGCAAGGTGACGGCGCTATTCATGTGCATCGATGTGCTGGGGCTGCTGTTCGGCCTCTACTCGATGCCCTATGCCTCGGGAGCGGCGGCCGTGATCGCGGTCGGCATCGAGGCGTGGAGCGTGCGCGAGAATCTGCGGGCGGCCCGGTCGTCGGCGGCCAAAGTGACGGACATCGTGGCGGGACTGGCCAAGACGCAGGACATGAAGGAGGTGATCGAGTTTATCCAGCAGCTCGACCGCGTGCGGGCCGATGCTGCGAAGAAAACCAAAGAACCAACCCAATAAAACATCAGATCATGACAAAGACAACGAAATGGATTTTGATCGGCGTGGCCGCAGCGGTGGCGCTGATCGTGGCGTTCAACCTGCTGCCGGACGGCATCCGCATCGCCTCGACGATCTCCGCCGGGGTCGGCTTCGTGGCCGGCATCGTCGCCAAAGTGTGGTATGACCGCGAAACCCAAAAGAAGGAGGATGAGGTATGAAAATCCTCCTGGACAACGGACACGGCGAGGAGACGCCCGGCAAGTGCTCGCCCGAGTGGCCGGACGGATCGCGCTTGCGCGAGTATGAATTCGCCCGGGACATCGTGCGCCGGATCTTCGATCGGCTGCACGCCCGGGGCGTCGTGGCAGAGATCATCGTCCCCGAGCGTCGGGATGTGCCGCTGTACGTCCGGGCCAACCGCGTGAACGGCATCTGTGACGTCGCCGGGAAGTCGAACTGCCTGCTGGTGTCGGTCCATGCCAACGCCGGAGGCGGCACCGGCTGGGAGGCCCACACCTACCTGGGCGATTCGATGTCGGACCGCTATTCGGCCATTTTCTACGAGAAGGCCGAGGAGGCGTTCGGCAGGGAGTGGAAGATCCGGAAGGGTAGCGCCGGCCCCGCGGATCCCGACTGGGACAGCAACTTCGCGATCCTGCGCGACACGAAGTGCCCGGCCGTGCTGACCGAGAACTTCTTCATGGACACCGAGCGTGACTGCCTGTTCCTGCTCTCGGAGGAGGGCCGCGAGCGCATTGCCGCGATGCACGTCGAGGCGATCCTGGCCTGCATCGACTATCACCAAACCCAAAGCTGACATGAGACGGATCTACTACGACAACAGACTGGCAAAGTGTCTGCTTTGGTCGGGTTACTCCACGACCATGCTGTTCGGATATATATGCACCAAATACTCGGAGCCGCTTTCGTACCGTATCAAGCGGCACGAAAGCATTCATGCCGAGCAGTACGGAGAGGTAACGATGCTGTCGTTCCTCGTCGCGCTGGTCCTGCAAATCATCTTCGGGGGCGGCTGGTGGTTCGTTCCGGTTCCGGTCATGTACTACGTGCTCTACTTCCTTGAAGCGGCATTCACGTGGTCGGTCCGTCTGTGCACCCACGGATGGCGGGAGGCGTTCGACATGGCCTATTCGAACTCGATGTTTGAGCAGGAGGCGAGGGATGGAGAAGATGTCGTCGGGTATATCGAAACGCGAAAATACCTCGCTTTCCTGCGCTATTTCGGCAAGATATGAAAACGAGGTTGTGGTATATCGTCGCCCTGGCCGCCACCTTCCTCGGAGGGTGGTGGCTGGGGCAATACGTCTCCCGGCCGGAGATCGTTGAGCGGGTGCGGGTCGATACGGTGTTCTACGAGCGGCCGCAGCAGTTCGCGGTGACGGAGCGTCCGGTGACGGTGAACGTGCCTCGGATGCTGTTCGCTCCGGCCGACACGGTGGACCGGACGGTCGTCGTGGGTGACAGCGTGCAGATAACGGTCACGGAGCGCACGTTGGAGTACCGCGACTCGACCTATTACGCCCGGGTGGTCGGGCCGGTTGTGGGAACGCTGGGCCCCCGGCTCGACTATTTCGAGACTTACAACACGACGGTCGAGCGGGTGCAGCTCGTCCGAGAACCTTACGCCTGGGAGCTGGGCCCCGCGCTGGGTGCCTGGATGACCACGGACGGCAGTGGGGTGTGGGCTGGCGCCTATGCCCGGCGAACGTTCGGCCGATTCAGCGTGTCGGCCTCGGCGGGATACGATCCCCGCAAAAAAAGCGCCTTCGGCCAGGTCGAGGCCTGCATGGCGCTGTGGCGCAAATAAAAGCCCCGACCTGAAAAGGGCCGGGGTGCTCTCTTTATAGATGAGCTGTCAAACAAATACTACAAAGAGAGAGAGGATAATTCTGATCCCAAACGGTGCAATGCCTCCTCGATTCGTTTCACTTGGGCCTCCCGGGGTTTGGATTTCCCGTGTGCATAGCTCCAGAGTTGTTTGGGATTGATTCCTGACAACCTCCCCAAAGCGGCCGGGGTGATGATCCCGGCGTAGTATTGAAGAAGCGATTGCGTGTCGAATTTATACACGATCTCGTACTCCCCGTCGAGCCATTCCGGGTATTGGTAGCCGTCTTCGCGGCTCGATTCGACGAACTGCCGGATGGATTGTTTCAAGTCCTCTTTGGCGGCTTCTGCCGTATCTCCCATGCCGGAGAACATCTCGTCGGTGCAATAGGCGCTGTATCCGCCGTCGCTGTTTTTTTCGATAATAGCTGTAATCTGTTTCATTTTATCCTCCTTTCCCTCCATCTGGGGGGGCACCCCCCCCCTCGGTTTTTTCGGGAGGGGCCTATTTCAGACCCATATCCCGTTTGATTTTCTTTTCAAGTCCTGTACCCACTTCCTTGCCTCCGTGAAACGGGACCGGGTACCTGATTCCGTTTTTCTCGTAAATCACGTGGCTTCCGCTTTGCCGGACGATCCGCCATCCGTTTGCGAGAATCAGCTTTTGTAGCTCACTCGATTTCATCGCTTATAGTATTTGTTTGACACTACAAAGATAGATAAATTTCTATTATTTACAAAATATAATGGAAAAAAATCTATTGTTTGGGCTGAAAAGAGTTTATGTAGTCTATTACCGCCCGGTTTGCCCGGTCGACCTTCGTCCAGTCGTAGGAGATGTAGAACTTCCCGGCGATCGAGGTGTCGACGTGCCCCAGCCCCTTGCTGATCTCCTTCTCCGAGATCCCGATTTTGTCGGCCAGCGTCGCCCAGGTGTAGCGCGCCCAGTAGAAGGTCAGCCCCTCGATATTCAACTCTTGGGCTATTGCGCGAATCGCTTTCTGGATCCGGTTGTTGAAGGTCTGGTAGGTCGCAGGCTCCTCGGCGAAGCGGAGAACATGATCCGTGCCGGCGTACCGGGCGATGATCTCGGCCGCCTCCGGCTGGACGAGGATCGACACCGGGTTGATGTTCTTGCCGGAGGTCTTCGTCCGCACGAAGTGGGCCCGGCCGTCGCGCAGCCGGTCGAGGTGGAACAGATCCACCAGGTTCATGCCGCACATGTAAAACGACAGCAGGAAGAGATCGCGCGCCGTCCGGCGGAAAGGGTAGGGCGTCTCGTAGGCGATCAGCCGCTGGAACTGCTCCTCGGTGAGCGCCTCCTTGTCCTTGCGTGAGGAGGCGATCTTGAATTTCCGGAAAGGGTAGTGTTCGAGCCCGATCAGATCCTCGTTGATGGCGCTGTTGAAGACCGCCCGGAGATTCCGAAAATGCAGAGCCCTGGTGTTGATGCTGGTGCCTTGCTTTTCGAGATAGGCGTCGAATGCCTTCAACCAGATGACGGTGATCGATTCGAACGAGAGGTCCGATTGGTCGAACGCCTCGATCGTTTTGAGGGTGTAGAGGCAGGCCAGTCGGCTGTTCTCGGTGCGCCTCGAGTCGGCGTATCGGTGGAAATAGTCGGAGAGGCTCTCCTTGTTCGACGTCGTTTTGACTGCGGTCAACAGCGCTTTGATTTCGGTGACGCTTTTTCCGGCCAGCTTCCCGCTGTTGTCCAGGTCCCGGAGTGTGTTCGTATATCGGAAGAAGAGCGCCTCGATGCTCTCATTGATCGCGCGGGCATTTGGACACTTCGGGAAGACGGCCTTGTTGACTTCGCCGTTCCAGTGTTCGGGCAGGATATTGATGCCGGTGCCAATGGTCGTTACCTTCCCTTTCGAGGAGAGGAGGAACTGAATCGGGTATAGTCCGCGGGCGTTTGCCCGCCGGCGGTCAAGTTTTAAGGAGATGGAGGCCATTTTGTGCAAGTTTTTTGCAAGTGGGGCGGTAATGACAATGCGACACAATGCCGCCACAATGCGTTATAAAGGTGGTTTAATTTGGGGAGAAAAGCAAGAAAAGTATAAAATAAAAGCACTCACATTGCTGTAAGTGCTTGGCTTTTAAGTGGTAGCGGGAGAGAGACTTGAACTCTCGACCTCATGATTATGAATCATGCGCTCTAACCAGCTGAGCTATCCCGCCATTGCTGAAAGCGAGTGCAAAGGTAATAGAAAAATCCGAACCTGCAAAATCTTCGGACGAAAAAACACGCAAAAAACTTCCGGTGACAGCTGTTGGCATTGATTTTGAGCCCGGTGCGTGAAAACAAAATCCGATGATCCTGTCCGCAACCGTGCGCCCGAAACTCGTCGATACGCTGGGCGTCCTGAAACTTGCCGCCGGAGCGACGCTGCTCGTGGCTCTGTCGTGGGAGATCCTTGCCGGCGACCATACGCTCCTTTCGCCGACCTATCTGACCATCCAGTTGCTGGTCTGTGCGGTCTTCCTGTGCGATTTTTTCGTGCGGTTGTGGCTTTCGGAGCGGCGGGGTCGTTTTTTCGTCCGGCATCTGTTCTATCTGCTGATTTCGGTGCCCTATCTGAATCTGCTCGCCTGGTCCGGGGTCCGCATGACTCATGACTGGGGGATTCTCGTCGGGCTTGTTCCGATGTTGCGGGCCTTTCTTGCGATGTTCGTCATCGTGCAATGGATGGCCCGGGGGCGCCGGATGCGGTGGCTGTTCACGGCCTATCTCTTTACCGTGGTGGTCTTCACCTATCTTTCGGCGCTGGTGTTCTACGACTACGAAGTCTTCGTGAATCCGAAGCTCCACGGTTTCGGGAATGCCCTGTGGTGGGCGTGGATGAACGTCACGACGGTCGGTGCCGCGATTTTCCCTGTGACGGCTGTCGGCAAGGTGGTCTGCGTGCTGCTGCCTTCGCTGGGGATGATGTTTTTCCCGATCTTCACGACCTACATTTTGCAGGAGTATGCCACGAAGCGGAATTCCGGGGACAAATCCGGTCCGGATTCCGGGGAGAACGCTCCGCAGGGTTGATTCTCTGTCGGCGCCGCTCCGGGCGTCGGCGCCCCTTTCGGATACCCGTTCTTCTGTCCCGCGGGTGAAGTTCCGGCTGCCCGCTCCGACATTTTCTCCGTTGTTTTCTTTGTCGGCGCCCGTCCATCCGCTACTCCCCGTCCATCTGCTTCCTTCCGTCCATCCGCTACTCCCCGTCCATCCGCGTCTTCCCGCTCTGCCGCTTCCTTCCGCCCTGCCGTGAGAGCGGCCCCGGCACCGACTGCCGGGGCCTCTTTCGTATTTCGAGCCTTGTGGGGCCTACTTCCGCTGCTCTTTCAGCAGGTCGCGGATTTCGGTGAGGAGCAGCTCCTCCTTCGAGGGTGCGGGCGGAGCGGGCGGGGTCTGTGCCTTTTTCCGCATGAGCCGGTTCATGAGTTTGACCATGAGGAAGACGCAGAAGGCGAGGATGATGAAATCCACGCATTGCTGGATGAATGCGCCGTAGTTCCAGTAGATGGGCTCTAAGGGTGCAGCGTGGGCCGCCGCGTCGGATCCTCCGACGAGCCCTTCGACGGAGTGCATGGCACCGGACGTTACGTCGCGGACCTTCGAGATATCGAGGCGGAGCTGCGAGAAGTCGGTGTTCCCGATCAGCGCACCGATCGGGGGCATGAGGATGTCGTTCACGAGCGAGGAGACGATCTTTCCGAACGCGCCTCCGATGATTACGCCGACGGCCATGTCCATGACATTGCCTTTCATGGCGAATTCCTTGAATTCCTTGAAGAAAGCCATATTTTTCCGAGTTTTGGTTATGGGATGGTTCCGTTTTTTTCGTGAACAGGAGCTGCTGACGCCTGACGGCCTGCGATTGGGGTCTCTGTCGCCTCGCTCCTGTTTTCGGTAAAGATAGGGAAAAATCCCGGGAATACGACACTTCGGGACAAGATACGTGCCTTTTTCCGTCGGGTTTTGCATCATCGGGACGATCTCCTCTGCGGGGAATGACCTCCGGGGTGCACACAATTCCGGGGATTTTCGTATCTTTGCCGACGTATGCCGCGTGCGGGAGATGCCGTGCCGCGTCTCCCTGCGGAGCCGCACGAAACCTCCCGCCGCCACGAAATCCGAAGCATCCGCCATGACACCCGTTGCCGTCATTCTCACCGTGCTGGGCTATATTGCCGTTCTGTTCGTCGTTGCGTGGTTGTCGGGCCGCCGGGCCGACAATGCGGGCTTCTTCACCGGGAACCGCCGTACGCCGTGGTACATGGCGGCCTTTGCGATGATCGGGGCGGCGATGTCGGGCGTTACGTTCATTTCGGTGCCGGGTTCTGTGGCCGCCGACTCCTTCTCCTACATGCAGATGGTCGCGGGCTTTACGGTGGGACAGCTCATCGTGGCCTACGTCCTGATCCCGACGTTCTACCGCCTGCGGGTTGTCTCGCTCTACGAATACCTCGACGACCGTTTCGGCGTGGCCTCGCACCGCACCGGGGCGTGGTTTTTCTTCATTTCGAAGATGCTGGGCGCGGCGCTGCGGGTCTACGTGGTGTGCGCGGTGCTGCAACTGCTGGTCTTCGCGCACTACGGCATTCCGTTCTGGGCCAATGCCCTGATCACGATGTCCTTCGTGTGGCTCTATACGTGCCGGGGCGGTGTGAAGTCGCTGATCTGGACCGACACGCTCAAAACGCTGTGTCTGGTCGGGAGTCTCGTGTTGTCGATCCTCTTCATCATGCAGGCGCTGGGCCTTTCGGCGGGGGAGACGGCGCGTGAGGTGGCGGCTTCTCCGATGTCGCGTGTTTTCTTCTTCGACGACCCCTCGTCGGACCGTTACTTCTGGAAGATGTTCGCGGCGGGGATCGTGCTGCTGGTGGCCATGACGGGCCTCGACCAGGACATGATGCAGCGGAATTTGAGCTGCGCCACGCCGCGCGACTCGCAGAAGAACATCGTGCTGACGGCCGTGAGCCAGATCTTCGTGATCTTCCTTTTCCTGGTGCTGGGCGTGCTGCTCTACCTCTACGCCGACCGCACGGGGCTGGCGCTTCCGGCGAAGAGCGACCAGGTTTTTTCGCTGGTGGCGGTTGACGGCGGGCTGCCGCTTGCGGTTGGCATTCTGTTCGTTGTGGGGCTTATATCGAGCACCTATTCGGCGGCGGGATCGGCGCTCACGGCGCTGACGACCTCCTTCACGGTGGACATCCTCGAAGGGACGAAACGCCGGGACGAAGCGCAGCTGACGCGCCTGCGCAAGGGCGTGCACGTGGGGATGGCGCTGGGGATGGCGGCCGTGATCCTGGCCTTCGAATACTGGGCCGACGACAGCGTCATCAATCTGGTCTACAAGGTGGCGAGCTATACCTACGGTCCGATCCTCGGGATGTTCGCCTTCGGTCTGGCGACACGCCGGCGGGTCCGCGACCGCTGGATACCCGTGGTGGCCGTGGCGGCTCCGGTTTTGAGTGCGCTGTTGCAGCATTGGGCCCTGACGGCGTGGGACTACCAAATCGGTTTCGAACTTCTGATCTACAATGCCGCCTTCACGATAGCCGGCATGTTATTGTTGTCTCAAAGCGATGAAAAATAGACTGTTATACCTTCTTATATTCATTTTTGCTTTAAGCGGAGCCTCGGCGGCGGAGATCGGTCCTGCGACGCGGGCCGAAATTGCCCGGACGCTTTCGCGGATCGTCTCGCGCGAGGTGTCGGGCGGCTACCAGAAGCCGGAACCCGTCAACGTGCGGGTGCAGGGCGTGAAGGCCTCGCGCCGCACGGTGCGCATCTACGCCTCGATCGGACTTTCGTACTATCCTTTCCGCGAGGCGAATACGCGGGCGATGCGCGATTCGGTGCGGGCGCTGCTTCCGGCGGAGTTCCGCAAGGCGCAGGTCGAGCTCTATACCGACAACCGCGAGGTTTCGGAGTTGATTCCGCTGGCGTGCCGCGATGCGTCGCAGGTGCGGCGGCTGGTCGAGAAGCGGAAACTCGTCCTCTTCACCAACCGCTCCGGCGTGTCGGACCGCCCGCTGGTGACGTGCCTTTCGACGGCCGTTCCGACCCCGGCCGCGGGGCTTGCGGGACGCCATATCGCCCTATGGCAGAGCCACGGACGCTATTTCGACCAGCCGGAGAACCGCTGGCGGTGGCAGCGCTCGGCGCTGTGGCAGACGTGCGAGGACCTCTATACGCAGAGCTACGTCCTGCCGTATCTGGTTCCGATGCTCGAAAACGCCGGGGCGTGCGTGCTGCTGCCGCGCGAACGGGACGTGCAGCGCCACGAGGTACTGGCGGATAATGATGCTGAACGGGAGTACTCGGAACAGGGGGCGTGGGGACCGGGCGGTGCGGGCTTTGCCCACCGCCGACAGGTCTACCTGACGGGTGAAAACCCCTTCCGGGAGGGTACGACGCGCCGGATCCGGAGCGTGACGCACCGCCCCTCGGGCGAGGCCGAATGGCGGGCCACAATCCCCGAACGGGGCGAATATGCCGTCTATGTGAGCTATGAATCGACGCCGGAGAGCGTCGACGATGCCCGCTACACGGTGCACCATCTGGGCGGCGAGACCGAATTCGCGGTCAACCAGACGATGGGCGGCGGGACGTGGATCTATCTGGGACACTTCACCTTCGCACCGGGCCGACAGCGGATCGTGACGCTGACGAACCGCTCGCGGCGGAGCGGGCGACTGGTCTCGGCCGATGCCGTGAAGGTGGGCGGGGGCTTCGGCAATGTGGCCCGCACGCCGGTCGACTCGCTGCGGCAGCCCGGCCGCGAATATGTGGCCGAGACGAGCGGCTACCCGCGCTTCTGCGAGGGGGCGCGCTACTGGCTGCAATGGGCGGGATTTCCCGAGGAGGTCTATTCGCCGAAACACCATAAGGACGACTACAAGGACGACTACATGTCGCGGGCCCATTGGGTCAACGCCCTGCTGGGCGGTTCGGAACGCCTGCCGGACTCCACGGGCCTGCACATCCCGCTCGACATGGCCCTCGCGTTTCACTCGGACGCCGGGGTGCGCGACGGCGACGGGATCGTGGGGACGCTGGGCATCTGCTACACGCGGGAGCACGGCGGCAAATTTGCGGGCGGAGCCGACCGCTACCGCTCGCGCGACCTGACGGACCTCGTGCAGACGCAGGTCGTGGAGGATATCCGCCGCACCTGCGAGCCGGAGTGGCAGCGGCGCGGGATCTGGAACCGCGCCTACTACGAAGCACGCATTCCGGGGGTTCCGACCATGCTGCTCGAACTGCTTTCGCACCAGAATTTCGCCGACATGCGCCTGGGTCAGGATCCGCGCTTCCGGTTCCTGGTGAGCCGGGCGGTCTATAAGGGTATCCTGCGCTATATCAGCTCGCAATACGGATTATCGGAAGTAACGGTTCAACCGCTTCCGGTGTCGTCGTTCGCCGCGGAGTTCACCCCGGACAACCGGGTGCGGCTCTCGTGGCAGCCGACGACCGACCCGCTGGAACCCTCGGCCGTTCCGACGGCCTATGTGGTCTATACGCGGCGCGATGACGGGGGCTTCGACAACGGCCGATGGACCGATCGTCCCGAATTGACCGTCGAGCAGGAGCCGGGCCGCGTGTACAGCTATCGCGTGACGGCCGTGAACAACGGCGGGGCCAGCTTCCCGGGCGAGACGCTCGCGGTGTGCCGCGTTGCCGACGAGCGGGGCCGTGTGCTGGTGGTCAACGGATTCGACCGCGTGAGCGGTCCCGAGAGCGTGCGGTGCGACTCGCTGGCGGGCTTTCGCATGGACCTCGACGGCGGGGTTCCCGACCGCATGGATATTTCGTTCATCGGCCCCCAGCGGGTCTTCGACCTCGCGCAGGCGCGCTGCAACATCGACAGCATCGCCCTCGGGGCCTGCGACCGCAGCTACGAGACCGATGTGATCGGCGGCAATACGTTCGACTATGCGGCGCTGCACGGCCGTTCGGTCGCCGCGGCGGGCTATTCGTTCTGCTCGGCATCGGCGCGGGCCGTCGAGGAGGGGCGCGTCGCGCTGGACGGCTATGATGCGGTCGACCTGATTCTGGGCAAGCAGCGCACCACGCCGCTCGGCCGCGGGCTCGGAGATCCCTCCTTCGAAACCTTCCCGAAGGCGTTGCAGATCCCGCTGCGGCGTTATCTCTCCGGGGGCGGAGCCCTGTTCGTCTCGGGCTCCTACGTGCTGTCGGACCTTCTGAAAAATGCCGCGGCGGATCCCTCCGGACGGGCCTTTGCCGAGGAGGTGCTGCGCTGCCGGCTGGACACCTGCCGCGAGTCGGGTACGGGCCGGATCCGTGTCGTGACGGCCCATCCGGACTTCTCGCGCGGCGAGTACCGCTTCAATACGGCCTATCGTCCGGACTGCTACGTCGTCGAGCGGCGGGATGCCCTGCTTCCGGTCGGGGACGAAGCCTTCTCCGTGATGCGCTACGACGATGACGGAGGTACGGCCGCCGTAGCGTGCGGGGCTGCCGGGCGGACCTTCGTGGCGGGCTTTCCGTTCGAGACGATCCGCGACGGGTTGCAGCGCGACCGGCTGATGCGCGACGTACTGGCATTTCTATTGAAGGAACAGTTGAAATAATTTCTCTTTTCGCGTTAAAATTATAGAGTTATGTCTTTGGAACAGCAGATTTCGAAAGGAATCATGGAGGCCATGAAGGCCAAGGATACGGTGCGTTTGAGTGCGCTCCGCAATGCCAAGAAGTACATCATCGAAGCCAAGACGGCCGGTCCCGAAGTGGCCGAACTGCCCGATGCCGACGTGTTGAAGATCATCTCGAAACTCGCCAAGCAGGGCACCGACTCCGCGGCGATCTTCACCGAACAGAACCGCCCCGATCTGGCCGCCGAGGAGCTGGCCCAGGTGGCCGTCTATCAGGAGTTCCTGCCCAAGCAGCTCACCCCGGAGGAGCTGACCGCCGAGGTGAAGGCCATCATCGCCGAGGTCGGCGCCACGTCGATGAAGGAGATGGGCAAGGTGATGGGTGTGGCCTCGAAACGCCTGGCCGGGCGTGCCGACGGCAAGGAGATTTCGGCCAAGGTCAAGGAACTCCTCGCATAAAATGCATCTGCTCGAACAGTTGCACCGCAACGTAAGGACCATCGCCATGCCGTCGGCCATGGTGGTGGGGGCGTTGCTGTGCCGACCGATTGCGGCCCTCGAAACCGCCAGCCATCAGATGATCACGCCGACGCTGATCTTCCTGATGCTCTTCGTCACCTTCTGCCGCGTCAGCCCCAAACAGATGAAACCCTCGATGCTGCACGTCTGGCTGCTGGCGTTTCAGATTGTGGTCTGCATCGCGGTCTACCTGTTGCTGCGGCCGCTGAACGACGTCGTGGCGCAGGGTGCCATGGTCTGTGTGCTGGCGCCCGTGGCGATGGCTGCGGTGGTCATCGGCGGCATGCTGGGTGCCAACGTCGCCACGATGGCCACATACAGTCTGGTGTGCAACATGGCCATTGCGCTGGTCGCTCCCGTGATCCTCACCTTCACCGGGACGGGCGAGTGCACCTTCGCGCAGATCCTCGCACGGATCGCCCCGCTGCTCGTCGGGCCCTTCGCCGCGGCGCAGTTCTGCCGCTTCGTCTTCCCGAAGCTGGCGAAATGGATCGGCGACCACGGCCAGATTTCGTTCTACATGTGGCTGATGTCGCTGTTGGTGATCATCGGCCGCACGACCTGCTTCATCATCGACCTCCACAACGCTTCGGTCTCCACAGAATTGTGGCTGGCCTTTGCGGCGCTGGTGGTCTGTCTGGTGCAGTTCAAGGTCGGGCGCGTGCTGGGCCGCCGCTACGGCGATCCTCCCGCCGGAGGACAGTCCCTCGGGCAGAAGAACACCGTGCTGGCCGTATGGATGGCGCAGTCGTTCCTGAATCCCATCGCCTCGATTGCCCCCACGGCCTACATCGTCTGGCAGAACTTCGTGAACTCCTATCAGATCTATAAGAAGGATAATCAAAGGTATAAATAATCAATATAAGAATGTGAAATACAGCAAATTACAAAGGTAGATTTATTTTCATTTTATTTGTTTAATTTTCTTAATAATTTCCATTCTTTTCGCAAGTTTTGTTACTATTTTGTTACTCGAAATCCTCGTCTAAATAGCAGATTTCCTATTTTGTCCATTGAAAAAATGGGAAATAGCTATGGCGAGACTAAAATTATCTGACTTGAAAGTAAAGGAGTCTGTTTGAATTCGATTCAAAGAATAAAGGACCGGTGTTCAGTCAATCTATCTGAAATATTATTCGGGGATGTTATTCGAAAGAATGGTTATGTAGGGGGCGCAGGAAATATGAATTCCTGAAACTTTACCTTGTTCCAGAAAAGACTCGTGAGGACAGAGCAAAGAATAAAGAGACTCTTGCATTGGTGAGGACTATACAAAGTAAACGAATCGTAGAGGTTAAGAATTCTGCGTATGGCTTCAAGGATGTAAATAAGTCTCGGATGAACTTGCTTGATTATATGGACTGCATGGTTAAGCAGGCAGTTGAACGAGGAAGTACGAATTATGCACGAACCGTTTTGAATACGATTCGTGCATTGAAATTATTCAGAGGTGATTATATATCATTCAAAGAAGTTGATAAGAATTTTCTTTCAGAATTTACAGAATTCCTGCGCCGAGTGCCCAAGGCAAGTAAATATGGTAATTTGAAGTCTGATGGATGTTTAAGTAATAACTCTATTGTTTCATACTATTGAACTTTAAGAACAGCCTTGAATCGGGCTTATAAGGATGGTATCATAGTAGTAAACCCGACAAAAGAGTTTGATTTTGCAGATAAAATAAAACAAAGAACCAAGTAAACGTGAATATCTGACAATAGACGAGTTAAGATCTCTGATAAAGACTGAATGCAGACATGAAAATATAAAACGGGCTTTTTTATTCAGTTGCATGTGTGGTTTGCGTGTAAGCGATATCCGCAGGTTGAAATGGGGAGATTTGCAGTATACGCGAGAGCATGTGCGCATTGAGATAAAAATGCAAAAGACGAAAGAGCCCCTCTATTTGCCAATATCAGTTGAAGCTTTGAAATGGTTGCCAGAACGAGATGGAGCGAAGGATCGCGATATTATATTTGGTCTTCCCTATGAAGGTACAGTTAATGTGAAACCCTGTCCGGCATGAGTTGTCCCATGTCGGACAGGGCTGTTCCGAGTCCGGTCGAGGGTCGGTCAGAACTGCGTCAGGTCGAGTTCCGTGATGCCGATCAGGTCGGGGAGCGTGAACATGGTGGCGCCCATCATCTCGATGGTCACGGTGTGTGAACTTCCGCTCCGGTAGGTATGGGAGAGCCCTTCCCGGTACTCCTCCTGTGCACCGTCGCCCCACGAGACCGTCCCGTAGAGAAACATTGACGAACCGGTGAAGGTCGGAATGGCGAATGCTCCATTCGTGTGTGTGATGCGGAGGATGCCCGTACCGTCGCGTCCCGCCTGATAGACTTTTATGGTCTGCTCCATGTCGTCGGCCGTCAGACGGATGGTCGCTTCGCGCGGATTCTCGTTCGAATTGGCATCGACGGTGAATTTCAGCGAACGTTCTTCCAGCGCGCGGGTTCCCTGCGATTCATGGATCCACTCCTCGGAGGTCGTGATCTTGAAATCGACGTTCGTGTTGACCTTGAATTCCAGTGTCCCGGCTGCGGCGTCGAGCATGTATTGCTCCTTTGAAACGAGAATGGCGCTGCGCTGCATCTGCGTCACCGTCACGGTCTGGCTTATGCCCGATTCCGTGTTGGTGAAGACGATGCGCGTGCTGCGGCTGTCGTAGCTCTCGTTGGGGTCCGCTTCGAACCGGTGCGTATAGGTCGAGAGCGTCCGGGTGGTGATTTCCCGCAGCCAGTCGGGCTGGTCGGGGAGCTGGATGTCGTAGGGAATGTTGCTGCGGAGCTCGACCGTAAGGGTGCCGCCGTTGCTTTCCACGATCGGATTCTTCTCCGTGAGGATGATCTGGGGCTCCTCGCCGTCCTGATAGACCGTGACGGTCTCCGTCAGATCCCGGCTCTGGATCTCGATGGTTCCGATGCGGCTGCGGGCCGAATCGTTCGGTTTGACCTGGAAGTGGAGCTGGGTGGTCTCCATGGCCCGCGATTCGATCGGGATCAGCCAGTTGACGGCATCCTCCGCGATTTCATACTCGAAAGAGATGTTGGCGATTACCTCCACGGTGATGTTGTCTCCGGCCTGTTTCACCTCGAAACGGTTCTTCGTGACGGTCAGGGCATTCTCCTGTTTCTGATAGAAGACCATCCGCTCGGTGGTTGTGCCCGAGCGCAGGATCAGCGTGGCGTTCCGCTCGCTGCCCGAGGAGTTCTTGTCGGTATGGAGTGTGACCGTGGCCTCTCCGGCATCGCCCCGACTCGGGGAGACGCTGCCCCAGGTCTGGTCTACTTCGGCGGTCCAGGCGGCCGTCGAGTGGAAGGTGATGAAGACATCCCCGCCCTCGGCCTCGAAAATGGGCGACATGGTGGTCAGGGTGATAATACCGTTCCCGGGAGTAGCGCCCGGATCCTCCGCCGAATGCTTCTTGCAACCTCCCGACAAGACGATTGCCGAGAGCAGGAGGCCTGTAAGGTATGGTATGATGGTGTGTTTTTTCATGATCGGGTCCTTCTTGGAATGGTATTGTCGGATTTATTGGGCGCTGACCGAGAAGAGAAGTTCTTTCCGGTCGTTCCTTTTTTGCAGGATGAGCCGGTAGTTGCCGGCAGGCAGCTGCGAGGTGTTGATGCGTACCGTCTGTCCGCTGATCTGGCACTGTCCCGTATAGTCGGAGCCGCCCGTGGTCTGCAATGTCGTCGTCACGCCCTCCTTGACTTGCAGCTGCAAGACGCGCGTCTTGCGGTCGAAGGTTGCCTGCGTGGTCTCCTCGATGTTGTATTCGTCGTCGAGGAGCAGGTCCCAAACGTACCCTTCCTCTTCGTTTCCTCGGACCACTTCCCATTGTGAGGTGATCGAATTCTGATAATAGGCTCGGATACGGTATCCCGGATAGATCGGTTTGGTGATGGTGAAGGTTGAGGTAGGAGCTTGGGCCGTTCCGCGCGGATTCAGCGTGAAATACCAGGTTGCCAACTCCTGGATGACATTCCCGTCCCGGCTCGTGACGACCAGCTTTACCTGTTTGTTGGTGACGGTGGTCGATCCGCTGTTGTAGAACAGGCCGACTTGCATATTGAAAGGCTGTCCGGTGACGATGGTACTGCTGCAATTCAATCCGAAGTATGAGTTGCCGCTTTTGCAGAATCGGATCTCTTCGATAGCTCCGCTTCCCGTGTTTTTCTGCATGCCGATAACAACCGTATGGTTGTAGTTGTAGTTGGACGATCCTCCGCCTATGCCTTGTCCGGTGGGGTTGAGTGCTGTCAGCAGGTAGTACCCGTTGCAGCTTCCGTTCCATCCCCAGTTGATGCTGTAATAGTCGTCCTCGGTGTATCCGTCGAGCACAAAGGCGTGTCCGCCGCCATTTTCGCCGTATCCGGAATAGAGAATGGGACGGTTGTTGTTTAACTCGTTTTTCATCAGATCGTTCCATTCGGTTGTCGTGTATGCCCAGCGGTAGATGCAGCGGACCTGTCCGTCATAATTCATGTGAGAGGTCAGATTCCCGGGAATCAGTTCGAGCGGTGCTGATGTCGCCCAAGGACTGAACTGGGCATTGATCATGACGGCGCAGTCACGCATCAGCGTGGCGACGGGGCCGGTGTCCCTGTCGAGATAGAATCCGGGTTTATACTGCATCTTCATGTTGGCCCAATCGTAGGTGTGGCCCAATGTGATACTCGGAACCGGGATGCTGTATGTGTTATTGGTGGTATATCCTTCCAGGACACCGGTGCCCTGGTTCGGCCATTCGTGATAGCGCATGATGATCGCCAGGGCTGTGGCCGTACATCCCGTGTAGCACGCATCACCTCCGCTGGTCGTCGGACAATAGTTGTTGAAGGGTGCGCCCTGATCCCAGAGAGCCGTTTCCATCTCTACGACGGGTGTTCCGGCGCGGGTCGCGGCCCAGGCCTGCGATACGGAACTCTCGGCCTGAAGCCCGTTGTCGCGCGCGTAGTTCACTCCTCGCGTATGCCGTCGAGCCACTCCTGAAGGTTGGCCGGAAGCTCTCCCGACGGGAATTCGTTCTCGAAGGAGTAGCCCAGCACGGGCATGGCCACATCGTCGCCCGCAACGATGACGAAGCCCGGGCCGGCCGTGTTGTCGAAGACGTAATAGGCCGGGGCGGTGCCCGATGTGCGGGTCGCGGAACTTTCGCTGTGGCGCACCAGCTGCCACGAAGGCGCGACTCCTCCCCGTGTGGTTGGAGTCGATTGCCAGAACTGCGTGGCAGTCTGCCGGGCCTGTTCGGTCGTGATCTCCTTGGCTGACAAGGCACCGCAGGTCAGCGACAGTGAGAGGATAGACAGCAGCAGAGTTCTCTTCATGAAACAGTTTTTTAGGTTGATGATTCATGCGAATTTACATATAAATTTTCAAACTTGCAATTCTCTCGTCCGTCGTTCGGATTTTGGTTCATGAAAAAGGTGCGGCGATTTTCGCCGCACCTTTGCGCCCTCCCCGACAAGGGCGGGGTCTCCCGCGGTGTCGGGAGCCTCATTCCCAGAGCCGGAAAAAATGGTGTACGGGACCGTGGCCGCGGCCGATCTCATACTCTGCACCGGCTTCGATCGCACCGGCGATATACTCCTTGGCCTTTGCGGCAGCCTCGTCCAGACCGCAGCCGAGGGCCAGAAATGCGGCCAGCGCCGACGAGAGCGTGCAGCCCGTGCCGTGGGTGTTGCGCGTAGCCAGACGCCGCGAGCGCAGCGGCAGGATCCGGTCCTCCTCGGCGTTGTAGAAGATATCGACGAGCTCCTCGTCCGTGAGGTGCCCGGCTTTCAGGAAGACCGAGACGCGGCCGCCGCACGAGAGCTCCCGCGCCGCTTCGGGAAGCGACTCCTGGCTCTCGATTTTCCGTCCGAGGAGCAGCTCCGCTTCGGGGATGTTCGGTGTGATGATCCGCACGGCGGGGATCAGTTCGTCGCGCAGCGTCGCGACGGCCTCCTCCTGCAACAGGGCGTCGCCCGACGTGGCCACCATCACCGGGTCGAGCACGACGTTGCGGATGCAGTACGGGGCCAGCGTGTCACGCACGGCGCGGATCAGTTCCGAGGAGTGCAGCATGCCGATCTTCACGGCGTCGGTGCCGATGTCGTCCAGCACCGAGCGGATCTGTCCCGTGACGAACTCCACGGGCACGGGGTGCACGCCCGTGACACCCACGGTGTTCTCGTCCACGACGGCCACGATGGCCGACGTCCCGAAGCATCCGCACGCCGAGAAGGTTTTCAGGTCGGCCTGAATGCCTGCGCCCCCGCTGGGGTCGCTGCCTGCAATGGTCAGGGCTCGTTTGTAGTGTTTCATATCGTTCAGATTTTCCAGTTTTCGAGGTTCCGGGCGCTCTCCCAGAACATCCACTCCATCCGGGTGCAGCGCACGAAGAGTTCGGTCATCCGGCGGCGGGTCTCCCCGCCGGCCGCCGCAGCCAGTTCGTCGCAGATCCGTGCGGCGAGCTCCGCCGATGCGGCGAATGCCGGGTCGGCATAGGTTTCGATCCATGCCCGGAAGGGATTTTCGTGGAGGGGGATACGGTGCTTCCCGCCGTTGTCCGGGATTGCGCCGTCGTCCGGGGTCGCTCCGGCCGCCGCACGGCCGTCGGGGAGCGGGGTGCCGCCGTTGGTTCCGGCGGCAGGGGCGGCGCTGCCTTGCCCCACGGAACCGTTCGCCCGGGCGAAGATCGCCTCGCCGACCCGCTGGTAGACCACGAAGCAGGGGAGCAGGGCCGCCGCCTCGACCTCCACGGGGGCCGTGGCCTGGGCGTCGAGCAGCGCGGTGTAGAGCAGGCACGCCGGGCTCATTTCGTCCCGCGTCGGCGCATCGCCCGCGAGGAACTGCGCGTGCAGGGCGCGTTCGACGGCGATGCCGTCCAGCGCGAAGTGCAGGAACGCTTCCGTATGCTCCCGGCGGGTCAGCCGCGAGGCCACGTGGGCCAGCCTTCGGGCGTAGCCGTCCAGATAGAGGGCATCCTGACGGATGTAGTGCCGGAACTGTTCGGCGGGAAGCGTCCCGTCGGCCAGCTCCCGCACGAACGGGTGTCCGAGAATCTTCCGGTAGACCGGGAGGGCCGCCTCCCAGGCCTCGTCGCTCCATCTTTTCATGGCTTTCAGCGTTTATAGGCCGTTACGGCCACGTAGTCACCCTTTCCATATCCTTCGACGGGCTGCTCCTCCATGTCGTTCGACATGAGCGGGTGTGCGGTCAGCGTCTGTGCGAAGGCCAGGTCGCGGAAGCCCGCCGCTTCGAGCAGCCCGATCTTCTCGGCCGTCGTGCGCCAGGCGGCCACGTCGACGAACTCGATCGGGTAGGGGTTCGGCGGGTAGCACCCTTCGAGCAGCGGGTGGTCCCACGTCCCGACCGCCTTGGCCAGGTTGTACAACAGTCCGTAGGAGCTCTCCTTCGGGACGTCGATCAGGATGATGCGTCCTCCGGCGGGCAGCGCCGCGTAGGCCTTGCGCACGACGCCCGCCAGGTCGCCGATGTAGCTCGGCGTGCCGTTGAAGAGCAGCGTGTCGTAGTCGCCGTTGCCGAAGTCGGCCTCCTCGGCCGTCGCGATGGTGACGTTCATGCCCCGTTTGCGGGCGATGGAGGCCATGCCCTCCGAGGGTTCGATGCCGTCGGTGACGGTGATGCCGTATTCGTCGCGCAGGATCTTCTCGAAGAGGCCGCTGCCGCAGCCCACCGAGAGCACGCGCCCGGCGTCTTGGAGTGTCGAGGCCACCAGATTGACCTCCGAATAGAGTACGTTCCGGTTGTCGAGGAACCACGCATCATAAGCCGATGCGTATTGATCGAAACCTTTTCCCATCTTGTCAGAATTCTATTGTTTCGGTTTGCAATGTTTTCAAATCAATCGTAAAGAGTTTCCCTTCGAGCGGTTCGCCGAAGCCGGCAATCCATTTGATCGCCTCCGAGGCCTCGATGGCGCCGATGACCCCCGGAACCGTCCCCAGAACCCCCGCCGTGCTGCGCGGAAGGGCGCACAGCGCCTCGCGGTCGGGGTAGAGTTCCGTGTAGCGGCGCCCCGTGCGTCCGTTGAAGAGGCTCACCTGCCCGTGGAACGCCCCGATCGAGCCGTAGACCCACGGTCTTCCGACCTCCGCGCACGCCTCGTCGAGCAGGTAGCGCGTCGCGAAGTTGTCGCAGCACTCCACCACCAGGTCGTAGGCGGCGACCATCTCCCGGGCATTCTCCGCGGTCAGCCCTTCGGGGTGGAGGTCGAAGCGCGTCGACGACGAGAGCGCCGCGAGCCGTTCGCGGGCCGCCGCCGGCTTGGGGCGTCCGATCTGCGATTCGGTGTAGAGCACCTGCCGTTGGAGGTTGCTCTCCGAGACCGTGTCGGGGTCGGCCAGTCCGAGACGCCCCACGCCGGCACCCGTGAGGTAGAGCGCCGCCGGGGAGCCGAGGCCCCCGACGCCGACAAGCAGCACCGACGAGGCGGCCAGCCGCCGCTGTCCTTCCGGTCCGATCTCCGGCAGCATCGTCTGCCGGGCGTAGCGTTCGCGCGGGTCCATCAGTCGAAGATCTTGTCCCAGTCCTTCCAGACCACCTCGTAACCTTCGCGGCGGATCGCCGCCTCGACCTCCGCGGGGGTGCGCTCGTCGCTCACGGCGAACTGTTCGAGCGACTGCGGGTAGACGCGGTAGCCCCCCGGGTCGGTCTTCGACCCGGCGCTCATCGACGTCACGCCCAGCGTGGCCATGCGGTTGCGGAACTCGGCCCGCTCGCGCGTCGAGTACGAAATGTCGACGTCGTGGTCGAAGATCCGGAAGGCGAAGGTCACCTGCGCCAGCTCGCGGTCGCTCATCACGACGTTGGGCTGGAAATGACCCTCCGAGGGGCGCATGCGCGGGAAGTTGACGCTGTAACGGGTCTTCCAGTAGCGGCGGCGCAGGTATTGCAGGTGCAGGGCCATCATCGTGACGTCCGTGCGCCACTCTTCGAGCCCGATCAGCACGCCCATGCCGATCTTGTGCACCCCGGCCTGCCCCATGCGGTCGAAGCCGTTCACGCGCCACTCGAACTTCGACTTCATGCCCGCCGGGTGGTAGCGGTTGTAGTTCCTGCGGTTGTAGGTCTCCTGGAAGCAGACCACGCCGTTCAGACCCGCGTGGGTGAGCCGTTCGTACTCCTCGGCCGCCAGGGGCATCACCTCGATGGTGAGGTTGTTGAACCACGGGCGGCACGTGTGCAGCGCCTGCTCGATGTAGTCGACGCCCGCGGCCCGCGGGTTCTCGCCCGTCACGAGCAGCAGGTTCTCGAAAGGCCCCAGCTCGCGGATCGCCCGGCACTCCGCCTCGATCTGCTCCTGGGTGAGGATCACCCGCGGAATGGCGTTGTGGCGGTTGAAGCCGCAGTAGACGCACGAGTTCGTGCACGAGTTGGTGATGTACATCGGAATGTACATCGAGACGGTCTTTCCGAAACGCTCCTGCATGTAGCGGCGGCTCAACCGGGCCATCGGTTCCAGATAGGACGCCGCGGCCGGCGAGACGAGCGCCATGAAGTCGTCGAGCGTCGGGTGTGCCTTCGCCAGGGCCCGTTCGACGTCGGCCGGCGTCTTCGAGAGGATCCGCGCGGTGGTCTCCTCCCAGTCGTATTTCGCCAATTCCTCCGAAAACATCTCCGTGTGCGTTTAGTCGAGGAACGAGGTCAGCGGACTGCTTGCTTCGGCGTGGCGCGCCGTGGCGCCGAGTCCCGATTCATAGGCTTCGCGGCCCGCCTCGACGGCCCGTGCGAAGGCGTGCGCCATGCGTACCGGATCGCCCGCCACGGCAATGGCCGTGTTGACCAGCACGGCGTCGGCACCCAGCTCCATGGCCGCTGCGGCGTGCGACGGAGCCCCGAGCCCGGCGTCGACGACGACCGGGACGTTGCTCTGCTCGATGATGATTTCCAGCAGTTCGCGCGTCACGAGTCCCTTGTTGGTGCCGATCGGCGCGGCGAGCGGCATGACGGTGGCCGCACCGGCCTCTTCGAGGCGTTTGCACAGCACCGGGTCCGCCTGGATGTAGGGCAGTACCACAAACCCCATTTTTGCCAGCTCCTCCGTGGCGCGGAGTGTCTCGACGGGGTCCGGAAGCAGGTATTTCGGGTCGGGGTGGATTTCCAGCTTGATGAAGTTCGTGCCGAAGGCCTCGCGGGCAAGCTGCGCCGCCAGCACGGCCTCCTCGGCATTGCGCACGCCCGAAGTGTTGGGCAGCAGCTGGATGCCCGGACGGCGGATGTGGCCCAGCAGGTCGTCCTGCGGGTTCTCCATGTCGACCCGTTTCATGGCCACGGTGACCATCTCGGTCTCCGAGGCGGCAATGGCGCGCGACATCAGCTCGTTGGAGCTGAACTTGCCCGTGCCGACGAACAGACGCGAACGGAACGTCCGTCCGCCGATTACCAATTCGTTCATAGTTTGTGATGATTTAGGATATTCATGATTTTGCGGGTCTCCTCCGCCGGGTCTTCGGCGCCGAGGAGCGCGCCCGAGAGGGCGATGCCTGTGGCTCCGGCGTCGAGGAGCGGCGCGACGTCGGCGGCCGTGATCCCCCCGATGGCCACTACCGGGAGCGTGATCCCCGCCGTGCGGCACCGCTCGAAGATCCTCCGGTAGCCTTCCAGCCCGAGGATCGGACTCAAATTGCGCTTGGTCTCGGTGAAGCGGTAGGGGCCCAGTCCGATGTAGCCGGCACCGGACGCCGCCGCGCGCTCGATGTCCTCGAACGTATTGGCCGTGGCTCCGATGATCCTCCCCGCGGGCAGCAGCCGGCGCGCTTCGGCTACGGGCATGTCGTGCTTGCCCAGATGCACGCCGTCGGCGCCGAGCTCCGCAACGAGATGCACGCGGTCATCCAGGAGGAACGTCGCGCCGAACTCCCGGCACAGGCGTCCCACCTCGCGTCCCACGCGCAGGAACTCCGCGTCCGGGGCCTCCTTCATGCGGAGCTGCACCCAGCGGCAGCCTCCTTCGAGTACGGCGCGCGTCCCGCTGATCTCGTCGTAACGCTCGTTCCGATGTGTGATGAATTGAAGCATGATGTTTATTCCTTTCTGTATTTGTCGATCTCCGCCAGCGTGCGCCGCAGCCCCGCGGGGGAGGTGTCGCGCCAGATGCAGCCCAGCAGCGCCGCACCCCCGAACCCCCACGCCCGGACGAGCGGCAGCCGTGCGGGGCTGACGCCCCCGAGCGCCAGCGTCCGCGTGTCGATGATCCCTTGTGCCGCGGCATCATGCAGGTCGGCTTCCGAAAAGGCCGCGCGGTAGCCGCTCTTGGAGATGCTGTCGAAAATCGGACTCAAAAAGCGGTAGTCGGTGTCGGCGGCGTGCTCCGCCAACTCTCCGAGCGTGTGGCACGAACGGCTCACCAGCCCCCGGAACCCTGCGGGCGGCACCGGATTCCGGCCGTTCAGGTGTACGCCCCCGAGCCCGTACTCCGCGCCTAACGGCAGGCGGTCGTGCAGGCTCAAACGCGGGTAGCAGTCCGCCGGCAGCGACTCGATCAGCCGCCGCATCTCCTTCTCCGCGGCTCCCGGCTTGCGCAGGTGGATGCGGTCGATGCCCGCATCGAGCAGGCGCCGGATCACCTCCGCTTCGCCGGCCGCAAAGGGCTCGGCCGTGATGACGACGATCCGCATCATCCCCCGCAGACGGCTCGGATGACGGTGATCTTCATGCCCTCCGCGACGGGCGTCGCGGCCCATTCGCCGCGCGGCACCACGCGGTTGTTCACCGCCACGGCGACCCCTTCCGCCGGGATTCCCTCCCGCGCCAGCAGTTCGGCAAGGCTCGTCGGGACTTCGACCCCGACCGGTTTGCGATTCATGAATACTTCCATGCGAAATCCGTAATTTACAGAGATGTGCCCGCGAGAAATTACGGTCTATGAACAAGTCCTTTCGTCGGTGTTGCCCGCATCAAGTTCATAGGGTATGATCTCAGCCTTTTCGTGGGAAGACCCGATCTCCGGATCGTTGTGCGGTCGCCGTCTTGCGCGTCGGCGGCCTTTCTTCCCGAGGCACCCCTCTTGTGTCGGATGCAAATATAGGAAAAAAAAGGTTCCGATGCACCGCTGTCGGGGAAAAACCGCCTGTCGATCCCGGAATCATCGGTAATCGGGGTTGGAAAATCCGTAATCCGGGTCCTCGGATTGCGCGATCTTCTTCCGATCTTTGTATCGGAGAAACGGGGCGCCGTCCGCCCCGGGAAACGAATCCCGTAAAACGAAGGAACATGAAACGAATCATTCTCTTTGTCTCACTTCTAACAGCAATAACCATGAACAGCACCCAAGCCCGGGAGACGAACGACCGGACCTTTGCCCCGAGCGAACGGATCTCGGTCGAGCGCGTGCATTTCCGCACCCGCTTCGGCACGACCCTCGCCGGCGATCTCTACAAACCGAAAAATGCCGTCGGGAAACTCCCCGCCCTGGCCGTCTGCGGACCCTTCGGGGCCGTCAAGGAGCAGGCTTCGGGACTCTACGCCCAGACGCTGGCCGAACACGGATTCCTCGCCGTGGCCTTCGACCCTTCGTTCACGGGCGAGAGCAGCGGCGAACCCCGTTACGTGGCCTCACCCGACATCAACACCGAGGATTTCTCCGCCGCGGTCGACTTCCTCTCCCTGCGCGATGACGTCGATTCCGGGAGTATCGGCATCCTCGGCATCTGCGGCTGGGGCGGTCTGGCACTCAACGCCGCGGCCCTCGACACGCGGATCAAGGCCACCGTGGCGGTGACGATGTACGACATGAGCCGCGTGACGGCCCGCGGCTACTTCGATTCGATGGATGCCGACGCCCGCTGCGAGCTGCGCCGCCAGCTCAACGCCCAGCGCACCGAGGATGCCCGCACGGGCAGCTATGCCCTGGCCGGCGGGGTGGTGGACCCGCTTCCGGAGGATGCCCCGCAGTTCGTCCGGGACTACTACGACTACTACAAGACCCCGCGCGGCTACCATCCCCGTTCGCTGAACTCAAACGGCGGCTGGAACCGCACGTCGGCCCTCTCGTTCCTCAATACGCCGCTGCTGGCCTACGCCGGCGAGATCCGTTCGGCGGTGCTGGTGATCCACGGCGGGAAGGCCCACTCGCGCTATTTCAGCGAGGATGCCTTCAAGCTCCTCCGGGGCGACAACAAGGAGCTCATGATCATCCCCGGCGCCAGCCATGTCGATCTCTACGACCGGACGGATGTCATACCCTTCGACAGGATCGAGTTGTTCTTCCGTGAAAATCTGCGACAGCCATGACCCTCGAAGCCTTTCTGGAACACGTGGCCGCACGCCGGCCGCTCGACACCCCCGAGATCGGGGCCTTCATGAATGAAATGAGCGACCGCGCGCGCCGCATCACCTGCGCGATGAACGGCGCATACCATTCGCAGGAGGAGTTGCGCGAACGGATGGGGGAACTGCTCGGACATCCGGTCGACCCGACTTTCCGGCTCTTCCCGCCCTTTTACACCGATTTCGGACGGAACATCCGCATCGGCCGCAACGTCTTCATCAATGCCGGATGCCATTTCCAGGACCACGGGGGCGTGACGCTGGGCGACGGTGCGCTGGTCGGCCACAACGTGGTCTTCGCGACGCTGAACCACGACCTCGACCCCGCACGACGGGCGGCCATGACGCCGGCGCCGATCGTCGTGGGTCGGAACGTCTGGATCGGCTCGAACGCCACGATCCTGCAAGGCGTGACGATCGGCGACGGGGCCGTCGTGGCGGCCGGCGCCGTCGTCGTGCGGGATGTCGCGCCGAATACGATCGTCGGGGGCGTCCCGGCCCGCATGATCCGGCGGATCGAACTTCCGGCGGAGGAGTAACCCTCCTCTCCTTCGCCCCGCACGGATGCCGCAGGGTGTCAGAATTTGAAGATTTCCGATTCCGTGCGGGCCGATTGCATGATTGCGGCGATTTTTTCAACGACCTCCGGATATTGTTCCGCCACGTTGCGGTCTTCGTGCAGGTCCGTACTCAAATCGTACAATTCGATCGGAGCGTCCGGATCCATCTTCACGCCCTGCCTTATGCCCTTCCATTTCCCCTGACGCACGGCCTGCTTGCCGCCCGCCTCGTGGAACTCCCAGTACAGGTAGTCATGCTCCGGCTGTTGTCCTGCGCCCGTGAGCGTCGGAACGATCGAGATGCCGTCCTGCACCACCGTGTCGGGAAGCTCCGCGCCGGCAATCTCCGCAAAGGTCGGCAGCATGTCCCAGAAGGCGCAGACGTGATCGTTTGTGCTGTGGGCCTCGATGCGGCCCGGCGCCCATGCGATCAGCGGCAGGCGGATCCCGCCCTCATACAGGTCGCGCTTGACGCCCCGGAACGGCCCGTAGCTGTCGAAGAAGTCCGGATCGGCTCCGCCCTCCCGGTGGGGTCCGTTGTCGCTCGTGAACAGAACCAGCGTATTCTTGTCCAGCCCGAGCTCCTTCAACTCCGCGAACACCTCTCCGACGTATCGGTCCAGCCGGGTGACCATCGCCGCAAACGTGGCATAGGGCTCCGACTGGGAGCAATAACCCGCAACGGTCGTGTGCGGGCCGTAGTCTCCGGCCCGGTTGACGTAGGGTTTCTCTTCGAATTTTCCCCGGTAGGAGCGGATGATCTCGTCGTCGGGAACCAGCAGCTCGGCATGAGGGAGCGTAATGGGCAGGTACAGGAAGAACGGCCGGTCGCGGTTCTCGCGGAGGAAGCGCAGCGCTTCGGTATGGATCAGATCCGGGGCGTAGGAGCCACAGGCGCCGTCGCGGTTCTCTTCGAGCTCGACCCGTTCGAGGTTGCTCCACAGGTGGGTCGGGTAATAGCGGTGGGATTCGCGCTGGCAGTTGTATCCGTAAAAACGGTCGAAACCCTGATAGACGGGATCGCCTTCCGATCCGGGATATCCGAGCCCCCACTTGCCGAAAGCCCCCGTGACATAACCCGCCTGCCGGAACATCCGCCCCAACGTACAGGTCCCGGCCGGAAGCGGAGTCTGGCCTTCGCCCTCCATCTCGCGGTTGCCGCGGATCGGGGTGTGCCCGGTGTGCTGCCCGGTCATCAGGACCGAACGCGACGGCGCGCTGACCGTGCTGCCGGAATAATGCTGCGTGAAGAGCATGCCTTCGGCGCGCATGCGGTCGATGTTGGGCGTAAGGATCTTCGTGCTGCCCGTGCAGCCGAGGTCTCCGTATCCGAGGTCGTCGGCCAGGATGTAGATGACGTTCATGCGATGCATGGGCTCTTCCGCCTGCGGGGCGCATGAGGCGGCGCCGGCGGAGACGACGGCCAGAGCCAGGCCTTTGTTCAGTGGGCTTTTCATGTGTGTGGGGGGGGTAGTATTTTCGTGTTTGTCGAAGTTCCGTTTCCGGATCGGGTCTTGCCGCCGCAGGACTCTGGGTGTCGGCGCCGTCTGGAAGTCAGGCTCCCTGCATCCTGAACTCGTTCGGCGTGCATCCCACGATCCGCTTGAACATCCGGCTCATGTGCTGCGGATACTGGAATCCGAGGACGTACGCAATCTCGCTCATCGGCTGGGAGGTCGAGAGCAGCAGCTCCTTTGCCCGACCTATGAGTTTGTCCTGAATGTGCTCCGTTACGGTCTTTCCGGTCTGCCTGCTGATCAGATCTCCGAAATAATTGGAGGAAAGGAATACCTTGTCCGCAAAGTATTTCACGCTCGGAAGTCCGTTTTCCAGGGGAGCCTCGCCGTCGAAATATTCGTCCAGCAGGCGCTCGAAACGCACGATGACATCCTTGTTGGAGACTTCGCGCGTGGTGAACTGCCGTTCGTAGAACCGCAGGCAGTAGTCGAGCAGCAGACCGATGTTGGCCGTGATCAGACGGCGGCTGTGCTTGTCGATGTTGTGTTCCAGTTCGGCTTCTATGTTGCGGAAACACTCCATGACCGTCGTGCGCTCCTTTTCCGAGAGGTGCAGGGCCTCGCGGGCCTCGTAGGAGAAGAACGAATATTTCCGGATCTCCTGCCCCAGGGCGGTTCCGCGGATGAAGTCGGGATGGAACAGGATGCCGTGGGCCGCCGGGCGCACGTCTTTCTGCATTTCCGTCTCGGCGACCTGTCCGGGGGCGAAGCAGACGATCGTTCCTTCCTGATAGTCGTACGGCTGGCGTCCGTAGGTGATGTCGCCGCATTTCGTGTCTTTCAGGTAGAGGGCGTATACGCCGTAGTTGATTTTGAGGTGTTCGGGCCAGACGGTGGCCTTCGACAGATCGATGACGGCGACCATCGGATGCAGCGTTTCAAGTCCGAACAGTTTGTTGTACTTCTCCACACTGTCCAGTTTAATCAAATCGTCCATATCGCGGCATTTTATCTTTTTTGCAAATATAATGTTTCTGTTCCGAATATTTTCCGTCTTCGTCGCCTTATCCGGGATTCGGGTATAAATAACCGTAAAATGGATACGGCCGTTCGGCGTGGATCGTCCTACCTTTGTACAGGAGCTCGAACGCAGGACATGGCCGCCGGGACCGGATCATTATGCAGCAGGAAACAGCGGGAACGCATTCAAATATCGCAATATGAAGATACGGATCATCGCAGTGCTTGTCGCACTGGTAATTGACGGAACAACAATCATGGCACAGGAAAAGATCAAACAGACGGCTGGCCGCGACCAGCTCGGGGCGTTTGCACCGAAATTCGCGGAGTTGAACGACGACGTCCTTTTCGGCGAGGTGTGGAGCCGGACGGACCTGCTCGGGCTGCGTGACCGCAGTCTGGTGACCATCACATCGCTCATCAGTCAGGGAATCACCGATTCGTCGCTGACCTATCACCTTCAAACTGCAAGGCAGAACGGCATCACCCGAGTCGAGATTGCCGAGATTCTGACCCATATCGGTTTCTATGCCGGATGGCCCAAGGCGTGGGCAGCCTTCCGGCTGGCCACGGATGTCTGGGCCGAGGAGACGCCGGAAGCAGATGCCCGGTCGGCTTTCCAGCGCGAGATGATCTTTCCCGTCGGCGAGCCCAACACGGCCTACGCCCGCTATTTCACCGGCAACAGCTACCTGGCTCCGATTTCGCGGGAGCAGGTTCCCGTTTCCAATGTCACCTTCGAGCCGGGGTGCCGCAACAACTGGCATATCCACCGGGCCAAAAGCGGCGGCGGACAGATGCTCATCGGCGTTGCGGGCCGGGGCTGGTATCAGGAGGAGGGCAAGCCGGCCGTAGCGATTTTTCCGGGTACGGTGATCCATATCCCCGCGGGGGTGAAGCATTGGCACGGTGCGGCGGCCGACTCGTGGTTCGCCCATCTGGCCTTCGAGGTGCCGGGTGAGGAGACCTCGAACGAGTGGCTGGAACCCGTCACGGACGATGAATACGGCAAACTGGAATAATCGGCCCTGCGCGGGCGGAGGGCTTTTGGGACACCTGCTGGAAATGACACGATTGATTTTGATTGCCCTGGCGCTGGTTGCGACATCCGTCACGGCGTGCGGAGGAGACGATTTCCCTGCACGGACCGTGGCGTCCGGGGCAACGGACAACGGGGATAAACCGGGCGAAAGCGATATGGAAAACACGACTCTTCGATTGTCGGTGAACGGACGTTCGTTCACGGCGACGCTTGCCGGGAACACCTCGGCGGAGGCGCTGAAAGCACGCCTCGCACAGGGCGCCGTCAGCGTCCGCATGAATGATTACGGGGACATGGAGAAGGTGGGGGAGCTGGGGTTCACGCTGCCCCGGAACGACAGCCCGACGACGACCCGCCCCGGCGACCTGATTCTGTATCAGGGGAACTCGTTGGTCATCTATTACGATACGAATTCCTGGAATTTCACCCGGCTGGGGCATGTGGACGGCGTCTCCACCCGGGCGGAGATGCTCGGGCTGCTGGGCGGTGCGGGCGAGGTGACCGTCACGCTTTCGCTGCCCGGGGTGCAGGATCGTGCCGAATGAGAGCGACGCTGATTTTTTGCAGGGGCAGATAACATGACGGTCAGGAGCATAACCCGATGCAACCGGCTCTTTTCGGCGAAGACGGCCAATCCGCTGGTCAGCATGATCCGGCTGTCCGCTGCGGAGGGGATCCGGCAGCCGCTCCGGTTCGGATTCTATACCGTATGGTTGAGGGGATGGTCCGATCCGTGTCCCGCACTTTTCGGCCGCAGGGCGTGCGATTTCAGCGACGGGACGCTGACCCTCCTGCCGCCAGGGAGGAGCGTCGAACCCGGGATGTGGCGGTCGGGGTCCGGTCAACCGGAGGTCCGTCTGCTCTGTTTCCACGCTTCGGTATTCGATCCGTTGGGTGCGGGAGGATCCTCCGGCGGGTATTCGTTCTTCGAATACGACACGAGCGAGAGCCTCCATCTTTCCCGGCGGGAGCGGGCCGTGCTGGAAGGCGAGATGGATGGGATAGAGGCGGAACTGGATTGGGGGATCGACGAATATTGCTATTCGATTCTCTCCGGGAGAATCCGTCTTTTGCTGGATTATGCGTCCCGCTTCTACCGGCGCCAGTTCATCCTCCGTCACGATGAGAATCTGGCGGTGCTGGACTGCACGGACCGGCGGCTGGGCACCTTTTTCCGCAGCGGAAAGGCGCCGCATGAGCGCCTTCCGTCGGCAGAGGAGTTTGCGGGAGTCTTCGGCTGTTCGCCCGCCTATTTCAACGACCTGTTGAAGCACGAGACCGGGAAGGATACGGCGCGTTACGTGGCGTTCAGAGAACTCTCCTGTGCCGGGGAAGCGTTGTGCCGGGGGACGGCGCGGCCTGAATGACGCGGCGGTTCTTCCGCGTTTTTTTGCTTGCCCGAGCCGCAATTTTTTTGCCTGAACAACAAATTTTTTGCCTGAACAACAATTTTTTTTGCCTGAACAACAATTTTCGAGGACTCGCCCGATAAAACGGGTTCATGACATTTTCAGATTGGTTTTTTTCTGCTAATTTTGTTTTCGAATTCTTCGGCTCAAAACCATGCTCACCATCGAGAACAATCCCCCGTGCTGTACGTTCGCCCTACGGAAGCGAAAGGGTGACACGTGCCCGGAACCGCAAAAATTCCCCCCCCCGAAAAAAATCGAAACTGACGCTCCCGCGTCATCTCCGCTGCGCCCGAATCTGCACGATCCGGGCCGCGGGCGTTTTGTCCCGACGGCAATCCGAACAAATCTTATGATCCCATGACATGAATAGACTCCTGACCCTTTTGTTTGCATGGGGCCTTCTCACAGGCCCGGCTTTCGGCCAGACGGCGGATGAAGCCTCCGCTCCGACCGAGTACACCTTCCGCTTCGTGGCGGACAACGACATGTTCTACATTCCGTGGAACGGCAACGGCGAAGAGCTGGAACGGCTGCTCGCCTGCATTGCCGGGAACCGCACAGCCATTGCCGACGGCACGGTTCCGGTGCTTGTCGACGGCTACTGCACCTCGCAGGCTACGGCCGACGAAAACCTTGCGATGGCCAAGACCCGCTCGAACCGCGTGAAGACGGAGCTGATCCTGCGGGGCGGGCTCACCGAGGCGTGCTTCACGACGCATAACCACACCTCGGGCGGCAATCTGGTAACCGTGCGGATCGTGATTCCGCCGGCTCCGGCCCCGGAGCCTGCGCCGCAGCCGGTCCCCGAACAGCCCGAACCGGCAAAACAGCCCGAACAGCCCGAGTCGGCGGAACAGCCCGTGGAACAACCGGCTCCGCAGCCTGCGCCCGTGCAGTCCGCTCCGACGACTGAATCCGTTTCGGACCGGGCGTCGGGCCTTGCCCTGCGTGCCAACCTGCTGCGGTGGGCGACGCTCACGCCCGACCTGGGGGGCGAGTGGCGGATCAACAGCCGTTGGAGCCTCGGCGTCAACGGCACGTGGACCTCGTGGTCATGGAACGACAAACAGCGCCGCTACGCCCTGTGGGAGGTAGCTCCCGAGGTACGCTATTATATGGGTAAGGCGCGGCGCGGCTACCTCGGCCTGCTATTCAAGACCGGCGCCTTCAACTACAAGTTCTCCGAGACGGGACGCCAGGGCGACCTTCTGGGCGGCGGGCTGACCGGAGGCTACATCCTGCCCATCGGCAAGCGCCTCTCGCTCGACTTCTCGCTCGGGCTCGGATACCTGAATGCCGACTGTGAGAAATACATGGTTATCGACGGTGTGCGCGTGCGTCAGGGCTCGGAGACCAAGGAGTGGTGGGGCCCCGTGAATGCCGGTATCACCCTGAAGTGGAACCTTTTCTAAACCAAGGAGGACGACGATATGAAACCGACACGATATATTCCGATTCTGGCCGCCGCAGCCGCCGCAGCCGCCGCGCTGCTGACCGCCTCCTGCGTCAAGGACACGCTCTACAACACGCCGCACCCCGACTACGGGAAGATTGCGGTGACAGCCGACTGGTCGGCCCGCGGCGAGGGGCTCGACATCCCCGCCACGTGGACAATCGCCATGGGTGACTATACGGGTACGGAGACCTCCGCCACCCATGCTCCCGACCATCTGTTTACGCCGGGCAGCTACACCCTCGTGGCGTGGAACCCGGCCGAGGGCATCACCGTAAGCGGCACCACGGCCACCGTCGCCCCGGCCTCGGGCAACCAGACGACGGGCGCCTTCATCGACAACACCCCGGGGTGGTTCTTCACCCATACGGAGCAGGTGGCCATCGAGAAAGACAAGGACTATCCGCTGACCGCCGCGATGAAGCAGCAGGTGCGCGAGCTGACGCTTGTCGTCGAACCGACGGGTGATGCCGCCGACCGCATCACGGAGATTGTTGCCCATCTGACGGGTGTGGCCGGAACGCTGGATTTCGCAACCGATACCTACGGAGCCGCTTCGAACGTCGTGCTGCCCTTCACCAAGATAACCGAAGGTGATGATGCCGGCAAGTGGAAAGCCACGGTGCGGCTGCTGGGTGTGACCGGCACGGAGCAGTTGCTGACGGGTGAAATCCGCTATGCGGACGGCAACCCGACCCCCACCACGCTGGAGAGCGACCTCACGGAAGCCCTCGCGGCCTTCAACACCGGAAAGAACGCATCGCTGACCCTCGGCGGAACGCTTGTCGAGACCCCCGAAGAGGCCGAATTTTCGGGATTCGAGATCTCCGGCTGGGAACCAGGCCAAGGCGAGAGCGGCGCAGCCGAGGATTTGGGCTACAACTACGACACCACCACCAAGACCTACACGGTCTATAACGCAGACGGCCTGCTGGCATGGAACGAAGCCGCACGAAAAGACCTCAGCATCAACTGCACCCTGACTGCCGATATCGACCTGACGGGCAAGAAATGGACACCGATAGGTGATGGCTCCATGTCTAAATACGGTTACCAAGGCACCTTCGACGGACAGGGACACCGCATCACGGGACTGACCATCACTACAAACTCAACAGGGGGACAGAATGCCACATTGTTCGATGGTATCGGGAGTGACGGAACGGTGAAGAACCTGCAATTGGTAAATGTGAGCTACACTGTGCAGCAAAACGGTGTGGCCGGCGGCATAGCAAATTCCAACTACGGCACCATTACTGCCTGCTCCGTAAAGGGAGATATTACTGCAAATAGCGGTGCTGTCGGTGGCATTGCGTCTATCAACAACGGTAGCATTATTGGCTGTTGGTATAACGGACAGTTGGAGGGACACAATAGTACTGGAGGAACACCGATGGGCGGAATAGCATGTTTTAACGACGGCTCCGTCGCTGCCTGCTACTGGGGCGGCAATGCCGGACAAGGAGTAAATAGTAATATGGGAGGAACGGTAGAAGCCACGAAGGTAAATGACGGAGATTCGTGGCAGACCGCTGTTGATGGCATGAACGCTGCCCTTACCGGCAACGACTATCAATGGAAACTTGGTGCGAACAGTCTGCCCGTATTGCAGAAAAACCAATAAAAACAGGACGATATGAAACGATATACCCTATATGCATTCTCGGCACTCGCCCTGCTCCTTGCGGCCGCAGCCTGCACGCAGGACGATGCGGTTCTGCTCCCCGAAGCACCGGAGGGCATACCCATGACCTTCACCGCCACGGGACTGAATCCCACGGCGGCAACCACCACCGGTACCCGTGCCCCGGTGGACGGCGACTGGGAGGGCGTGCAGAGCGTGGCAGTCAGGATGGACGGTACGGTGAAGGCATACAATGTGACGCCCTCCACCTCCGACAACACCGGCGCCATGCTGACCTCCGATGACCCGCACTACTGGACCAACCACACCGATCGCCTCGTCACCGCCTGGTGGCCCTACACCGCTGGGGAGACAACCCCGCCTGCCGTGGTGGTAAAAGCCGACCAAAGTGCCCGGAAGGACTTCGAGGGCAGCGACCTCATCGTGGCCGAGGAACAGACGGTGAGCTACGGCAACCCCACACTCCGCTTCACCCACCGCACGGCACGGGTGACCGTCATCCTGACGGACTACACCGAGGGGCTGAAGTCCGTGTCGCTGACGGGCCTCTCCACCGAGAATGGCAACCCGCCCGAAATCGCCCCGTATGACAAGGGCGGCGACACCTACACCGCCCTCGTAGCCCCGCAAAGTGTGGCAGCGGGCACGGCCTTCATCACCTGCGCCTTCAACAACGGCAAGACCTTCGCCTACCGGATGCAGGGGGCTGCCGAATGGAAAGCGGGCGAGGAATATACCTACACCGTCTCCCTCGCCGCGGCAGAAGACCCGGGATACACCGTGTCGGAGGACGGCAATACCTACGAGGTCTACAACGCCGACGGCCTGCTGGCATGTAACAAAGCCGTACAGGGCAACCTCTTGCTGAACTGCACCCTGACCGACGACATCAACCTTACTGGCAAAGAGTGGACGCCGATAGGAGACTACGATAACCGATACACCGGCACCTTCAACGGCGGCGGCCATACCATCACGGGGCTGACCGTTACGACGAGTGACCAATATGCAGGCCTGTTCGGCTGCATCGGCTCCGGCGGCACGGTGAAGAACGTGACGCTGAAGAACGTACAGATAACAAACGATAACAGTTCGGGCAATGCCGGCGGCGTGGCGGGATGGAGCTATGGCAACATTGAAAACTGCTCGGTGTCGGGCAGCGTCAGCGTCAGCGGCATGAACGGCATTGCGGGCGGTGTAGTAGGCTACCAATCGGGCGGTTTCCTTACCGGGTGCAGCTCCTCGGCCACAGTGAATGCCGGGTGTATAGCCGGTGGCGTGGCAGGTCTGACGGATAGTGGTGCCACCCTGACCGCCTGCTATGCCACGGGCGACGTGACCCTTGAAAGTATCAACCTAGGCGGCAACTTTGCCGGCGGTGTAGTGGGAAACAACGGCTCATCCAGCACCCTCAAAGC
>DSTMR04002__coassemble_595_pt1 | contig 88018 bp, 55 predicted proteins | sample DSTMR04002__metabat2_high_PE_025 | metagenome-assembled genome bin DSTMR04002
GATGACCTTGTTGACCCGGGGCATTCCGGCACCCGAGAGGTTCATGCGCACGATGTCGCGCTCCTCCTGCTTCTTGGGGTAGGAGATCTTGGCTTTGAGCATGAAACGGTCGACCTGGGCCTCGGGCAGGGGATAGGTACCCTCCTGTTCGAGGGGGTTCTGGGTGGCCAGCACCAGGAAGGGCTGCGGCAGGGGGTAGGTGTTGTCGCCGATGGTCACCTGACGCTCCTGCATGGCTTCGAGCAGTGCGGACTGCACTTTGGCCGGGGAGCGGTTGATCTCGTCGGCGAGGACGAAGTTGGCGAAGATCGGACCCTTGCGGACGACGAAATCCTCGCTCTTCTGCGAGTAGATCAGCGTACCGATGAGGTCGGCGGGCAGCAGGTCGGGGGTGAACTGGATGCGGGAGAACCCGGCGTCGACGGCTTTGGCCAGCGTGGTGATGGCCAGGGTTTTGGCCAGTCCGGGGACACCCTCGAGGAGGATGTGGCCGTTGGAGAGCAGGCCGATCAGCAGCGTGTCGACCAGATGGCTCTGTCCCACGATGACCTTGCCCATTTCGGTGCGCAGCGTATCGACGAAGACCGATTCGCGTTCGATACGCTCGTTGAGTTCCTTGATGTTGATGACTTCGCTCATGGTGTTATGTCTGTTTTTGTTTCGGATCATCTGCTGCATCCCGGCGGTGAGCCGTCTCTCCTTTTTGGGGGCCGCATCGTTCGTGCTCGTTCCGACGGGTTTTCCGGGCGCGGGACAGGGAGCACGGAGCCTCGGGCGGACCGGGATCCGGGGATTCGATCGGGATGGCGGGTGTTGTCGCTACCTTTTTAACGATTCGAATGCAAAGATATTATTTTATTTGAAAAAATATGATCCTTCCCGAGCGTTTTTCCGTTCCGGAAGTCCCCGGCAGCCGGCCGACGGATGCACCCCTCCCGGTCAGGCCCCCGAACCATCCCGGAGCGCCTGCGGCCGCAGACGGCCGGATGCCGGAAAAATAGTGGGTGCGAAAGGCGCTCTTCGTCGATTTCTTATTACCTTTGCGGGTATGGAATCCAACGAATCACCGATATTGCAGGGGCTGAATCCGGCGCAGCGCGCGGCCGTGGTCAACTACGACTCGCCGTCGCTGATCATCGCCGGGGCGGGGTCCGGGAAGACGCGGGTGCTGACCTCGCGCATCGCCTACATGATCGAACGGGGTGTCAAGCCGTGGAACATCCTGGCGCTGACCTTCACGAACAAGGCCGCCGAGCAGATGCGCGAACGCATTGCCGGGATGCTGCCCGACAACCGCAGCCGTTACATCCGCATGGGGACGTTCCACTCGGTCTTTTCGCGCATCCTGCGCGAGAACGCCGACCGGATCGGCTTCACGGAGTCGTTCACGATCTACGACTCCTCGGACAGCCGCAACCTGCTGAAAACCGTGATCCGGGAGCTGAACCTTCCGGACGAGAAGTACAAGCCGGCGTCGATCGCGTCGCGGATCTCGCTGGCCAAGAACAAGCTCATCACGCCGGGGGCCTACCTGGCGAACGCCTCGCTGGCCGCCGAGGACCGGCAGATGCAGATTCCCGAATTCGGGAACATCTACAACATCTACTGCCGGCGCTGCAAGCACAACGGCGCGATGGACTTCGACGACCTGCTCTTGCAGACGAACATCCTGCTGCGCGACTGCCCCGACGTGCTGGCGCGCTACCAGGAGCAGTTCCAGTATATTCTGGTCGACGAGTACCAGGACACGAACTATGCGCAGTACGTCATCATCCGGCGGCTGTCGCAGCACCACTCGAAGGTGTGCGTCGTGGGCGACGACGCGCAGTCGATCTACTCGTTCCGCGGGGCGAAGATCGAGAACATCCTCTCGTTCCGCAACGACTACCCCGATGCGCAGGTCTTCAAGCTGGAACAGAACTACCGCTCGACGCAGACGATCGTCGAGGCGGCCAACTCGGTGATCGTGCACAACGCGAAGCGCATGGAGAAGAAGTGCTTTTCGGAGGGGGCGCAGGGCGACAAGATCCGCATCCTGAAAGCCTATACCGACCGTGAGGAGGCCGAGATGGTGGTTTCGGACCTGCGCGACAAGGTGCGTGCGGCGGGTGACGAGTGGTCGGAGGCGGTGATTCTCTACCGCACGAACAACCAGTCGGCCGTGCTGGAGGACAACCTCCGCCGCCGCGGCATCCCCTACCGCATCTACAAGGGTTCGTCGTTCTACGACCATAAGGAGGTGAAGGACATGATGGCCTACATTCGGCTGGTGATCAACCCGCGCGACGACGAGGCGTTCCGGCGGATTGTCAACTGCCCGGCGCGGGGCATCGGCGACACGACCGTGCAGCGGATCGCCGATCTGGCGGAGCAGCGGGGCGTCTCGATGTGGGAGGCCGTCGACGCACTGGTTGCCGAACCGGCGACGGATGCCGTGCAGCGGGCCATTGCGCGCAAGGTTGCGGAGTTCGTGGCGATGATCCGATCGCTTTCGCTCGCCCGCAACGACAGGAGTCTCTACGACTTCGGTCTGGAAGTGGCCTCGCGGTCGGGAATCCTCGCGGCCTACCGGGCGGAGAACACCCCGGAGGCGGCTTCGGCGCTGGACAACATCGAGGAACTGCTGAATTCGATGCAGGAGTTCAAGGAGCGCTGCGACGCCGAGATCCGCAACGGCGAACGGCAGCCCGAGGAGGAGGCGACCGTCGAGGAGTGGTTGCAGGGGATGATGCTGATGTCCGACATGGACAAGGACGATCCCGGGAGCAGCAACAAGGTGACGCTGATGACGGTCCACTCGGCCAAGGGGCTCGAATACAAATATGTCTATATCGTGGGCCTGGAAGAGAACCTCTTCCCCTCGCAGCGGGCCGCCGAGACGCCGGACGGCATCGAGGAGGAGCGGCGCCTGTTCTACGTGGCGCTGACCCGTGCGAAGGTCGCGGCGACGATCTCCTACGCGGAAATGCGCTTCCGGTGGGGTAATATGGAGTTTTCGCGTCCGAGCTGCTTCCTGCGCGAGATCGACCCGCGTTACGTCGAGACGGAGGTCGACCTGGGCGAAGAGCGGATGCCGCGCCCGGGCGCCGACGGTGCGTCGGCCATCGACGAACTGCGCCGCCGCTTCGACTACCGCTTCCAGCAGAAACAGCAGACCTCGCGCTTCGGCGGCAGCGCCTCGTCGAACGGCTTCGGATCCCGCAACGGGGGTGCATCCGGCGGTTCGGGCGCATCCGGCCGCAACGGGTACGGCTCCGGAAACTACGGCGGCGGGGGGCGCAGCAGCAGCTTCGGAATGCCTTCGGACGGGGAATCGGGCCCGGCGCGACGCTTCGCGCGGGCACCGCAGCCCCAACGCTCCGCGCCGCGGCCGACAGCTCCGGATCCGGCGCTGGTGCAGCCACTGCGGAGCTCGACGGAAGGGATGCGGCGTCTCGGCGTGCGCCCGGCCGGGGAGAGCGGCTCCGCCGCGGCCGGCGAATATGCGGTCGGCCAGCGGGTCGAGCACCCGAGCTTCGGGGTCGGTATCGTGGAGCGCATCGAGACCCTCGCCACGGATCACAAACTGGTGGTCCGCTTCGACAATGCCGGCGTGAAGACCCTGCTGGCGAAGTTTGCCAAACTGACCAAACTCTGAAACGATGGAGAATCCGCTGGTCTCGGTCTGCATGACGACCTATAACCACGAGGCCTATCTGGCCCGGGCCATCGAGGGTGTGCTCTCGCAGCAGACCGATTTCGGGGTGGAGCTGGTCGTGGGCGAGGATTGCAGCACGGACGGTACGCGGGCGGTCTGCGAACGCTATGCCGCGCGGTATCCGGACCGGATCCGGCTGGTGACCTCCGGGGAGAACGTCGGCTGGCGGGCCAACTACCGGCGGACGTTCGAGGCGTGCCGCGGGAAATACGTGGCCTATTGCGACGGTGACGACTGGTGGAGCGACCCGCGGAAATTGCAGATGCAGGTCGAAGTGATGGAGTCGGATGCGACGTGCGGCATGTGCTATACGTCGGTCAACGAATACATGCAGGCGAGCGGCGAACTGCTGCCCGATCCCGACCGCCATTATACCGATTTCGAAAACATGCTGCTCGGCATTTCGGTTCCGAACTGCACGACGCTGGCCCGCCGGGAGCTGATCGCGGCCTACTACGCCGAGATCCGTCCCGAGGAGCACCCCGAATGGCTGACCGACGACTGGCCGATGTGGCTGTGGTTCGCGTGGAATTCGCGGATTTGCTTCCTCGACCGCGTGACGGCCGTTCACCGCCGTTTGGCGGGGAGCGTGAGCCACGGCGGGTCGTGCCGGGCCCGGCTTGCGCGGCGCGACTCGTTCATGGGGATCAGTCTCTGGTTCGATGCCCGCTATACGGCCTCGCGCAACCGCGTGCGGATCCTCCGGCGGCGGCATCGGGTGACGATGTGGCTGCTGTCGTGGGGCGACACGCCGCTCGGGGAGTACCTCGCGCGGTGGCGGCGCGACGTGCGCGAATGCCCGCGGCTGCTGCTCTGCCCCGACGGGGCGATCTTTCTGGTGAAGAAACTGCTGTTCAGACGCAATAAAAGCCTATGAGAACAAAAGAGCGTTACGAGGGCGTCATCGCCTGGTTCTCGGAGCACATGCCCGTGGCCGAGAGCGAGTTGCACTACGAGAATCCCTACCAGCTGCTGGTTGCCGTGGTTCTTTCGGCGCAATGCACCGACAAGCGGGTCAACATGACCACACCGGCGCTGTTCGAGGCCTTTCCCACGCCGCAGGCGATGGCAGCGGCAACGGCCGGGGAGATCTACCCCTACATCCGGAGCATCTCCTACCCGAACAACAAGGCGCGGAATCTGGCCGGCATGGCGCGGATGCTCTGCGCGGAGTTCGGGGGCGAGGTTCCGAGCGATCTGGACGCCCTGCAACGCCTGCCGGGCGTGGGGCGCAAGACGGCCAACGTGCTGGGTGCGGTGCTGTGGCAGAAGGAGGTGATGCCGGTCGACACGCACGTTTTCCGCGTCTCGGAGCGCATCGGCCTGACGACGCGCTCGAAGACCCCCTTGCAGACCGAACTGACCCTCGAAAAGAACATCCCGAAACACCTGCTGTCGATTGCGCACCACTGGCTGATCCTCCACGGGCGTTACGTCTGCACGGCGCGCTCGCCGAAGTGCGCCGAATGCGGAATTGCGGCGTGGTGCCGCAAGTACGCCGCCGACCGCCGCGCTGCCGGGATCTGATTCCGGGGATGCGGCGTCCGGCTCTCCCGCACGGGGTGGAAAAACGCCGCGGCACGGGCGTCGGGACGGGCGGAGATTCTGCGGCGGAGCGCCGATCCGGAGCGGCATTTGCTATGTCGCTCTTTTTTCGTATCTTTGCCGTGCCCATCAATGCGTAGAGAGCCGATGAAACTGTCGAAAGAGTCTATCGAACGCCTGCGGGAACTGCTTGCACGCCCCGCGCAGCGCATCGTCATCCTGTCCCACACCAATCCCGACGGCGATGCCGTGGGGTCGTCGCTCGCCTGGGCCGAAGTGCTCCGGACGATGGGACATACGGTCACGTGCATCGTTCCGAACAAATACCCCTATTTCCTGGACTGGATGCCCGGCATCGGGGAGGTCGTGGTCTTCAAGACCGATACCGAAGGGCGCGCCGCACGGGCCGTTGCCGAGGCCGATATCCTCTTTTGCCTGGATTTCAACGCCATATCGCGGCTCGAAAACCTCAGCCAGACCATCGAGTCCAACACCACGGCCGTGCGTGTGCTGATCGACCACCATCTTTCGCCCGGCGAAGGGTTCGATCTGGCCTTCTCCTATCCGGAGGCGTCGAGCACCTGCTTCCTGGTGTACAGCATCATCGAGGCGATGTGCGGCACGGAGGCCATCACGCGGAGCATGGCCGAACTGCTCTACGTGGGCATGATGACCGATACGGGGAATTTCGCCTTCTCGTTCCTCACGCCGGAGCTGTTCCGCGCCGTGGCGGTGCTGATCGAGAAGGGCATCAGCATCCCCGACATCCACAACAGCGTCTACAACGCCTATACCGAAGGCCGGGCACGGCTGTTCGGCTACGCCATCAACCGCAAGATGGAGGTGATCCAGGACGGGACGGTGGCCTACATGTCGCTGTTGGAGGGCGAGATGCGCCGTTTTCAGTTCCAGCAGGGCGACAGCGAGGGGTTCGTCAACTACGCCCTCACGATCAAGAAGGTCAAGATGTCGGCCATGTTCCTTGCGCACCGCAAGTTCATCCGCGTGTCGCTGCGTTCGCGCGGTGACGTGGATGTGAACCTCTTCGCCCGTCGGTACTTCAACGGCGGAGGTCACAAGAACGCCGCCGGCGGGAAGTCGTTCGTCTCGATGCGCGAAACGATCGACCATTACGTGCGCTCGGTGGCCGAATTCGCCGCCGAAGGGCATCTGGACTGACACCATGGATGATTTCCGGCTCAAAGTCTTCATTACGGCGGCACGCACGTTGAGTTTCACGCGCGCGGCCGAACAACTCTGCATCTCGCAGCCGGCCGTCAGCAAACACGTCGCCGAACTCGAAGCCCGCTACGGGCTTCAACTCTTCACGCGCCGGGGCAGCCGTCTGGAACTCACCGACGCGGGACGCACGCTGCTGGACGCGGCCGAGCGTCTGGCCGACGACTACCGCCGCCTGGAATACGAAATGAGCCTCTGCACGGGCCAAACCGAGGGCGAGCTGCGCCTCGGGGCCAGTACGACCATTGCCCAGTACCTGCTTCCGCCGCTTCTGGCGCGTTTCACGACGCGCTTCCCGCAGGTGCGGGTTTCGCTCCTCTCGGGCAACAGCGGACAGGTCGAGCAGGCGCTGGGCGATCATGCGATCGACCTGGGTCTGGTCGAGAGCGTCAGCCGCCGGCAGGGGCTGCACTATACGTTGTTCCGGCCCGATGAACTGGTGCTGGTGGCGCGTCCGGGCGGGAAGTACGCCCGTACGGAGTCCGTTACGCCCGAAACGCTGTGCCGGATCCCGCTCGTGCTGCGCGAGAGCGGTTCGGGAACGCTCGAAGTGATCTCCGCGGCGCTGGCCGAACGGGGCATCCGCCTCCCGCAGCTGAACGTCGTGCTGCGTCTCGGGTCGACGGAGGGGATCAAGCGCTTCGTGCGCCACAGCGACGCCATGGCCATCGTCTCGGCCTTTTCGGTGGTCGACGAACTGCGCAGCGGGACGCTGCGGATCGTGGATCTGGACGGTCTGCCGCTGCTCCGCGACTTTGTTTTCGTCCATGCCGAAGCGCATCCGGCGGGGCTGGTGCGTCAGTTCCTGGATTTTGCGCGCAACGATCTCTGATCCGCCGTCCGGCCTTTCCGTTTCCGCCATCCTTTTCGGGAAATACCGGCGTTCATAACCTGTGGTTATTTTGCATAACGAAAACTTGTTCCCTATTCCAAAAAAAGGTGCGATCTTTGCGTCCGGGAAAAGAAAAAGTTATCGTATGTTGAAAAAAGGCAACCGGGCGAACACCCTTCACGGCATTCTGTTGATCGCCCTGTTTTCGTTCGCGGCATTCTATATTGCGGATTTCCCCGTCGTCAAACGGCTCTCGTTCAGCCCGCTGATCGTCGGCATCGTGCTGGGCATGCTCTATGCCAACAGCCTGCGCAACCGGCTTCCCGAAACCTGGGTTCCCGGCATTCGGTTCTGCACGAAGCAGGTGCTGCGCTGGGGCATCATCCTTTACGGATTCCGCCTGACGCTGGCGCAGGTCGCCGCCGTGGGGATTCCGGCCGTGGCGGTCGACCTGACGGTTGTCACGGTGACCATTCTCGGAGGGGTCCTGCTGGGACGCCTGCTGAAAATCGACCGCGACACGGCGCTGATGACCTCCACGGGCAGCGCCATCTGCGGAGCTGCTGCGGTGCTGGGCGCCGAGCCGGTGGTGAAGTGCGAGGGCTACAAGACGGCGATCGCCGTCTCGACGGTGGTGATCTTCGGGACCCTCTCGATGTTTCTCTATCCGGTGATGTACCGCACGGGACTCCTTGACGGCATGACCGACACCGAGGTGGCGATCTATACGGGCAGCACGCTCCACGAGGTGGCCCACGTGGCCGGCGCAGGCAATGCCATGGACCCGACCGACTCGCTGGGGATCGCCGGTACGGCGACCATCACAAAGATGATCCGCGTGATGATGCTGGCTCCGGTACTGGTGGTGATGAGCTTTGCGCTGGCGGGACGCCGCCGCAGGGAGTCCGCTGCGGCTGTGCAGGAGGCGAAGGCCGAAAAGAGCCGCATCACGATTCCGTGGTTCGCCTTCGGATTCATCGGGGTGATCTGTCTCAATTCGCTGTTGCAGCACTGGTGCGGCGTGGCGAGCGTGCGGGAGATTCCGTTCAACGGAGCGATCGAATACTTCGATACTTTCCTGCTGACGATGGCCATGACGGCACTCGGCACCGAGACGAATTTCGACAAGTTCCGGCAGGCGGGCGCCAAGCCCTTCGTGCTGGCCGGACTGCTCTATGTGTGGCTGGTGGCGGGCGGTTATTTCCTCACGAAATATCTCGTGGGCGTGTTGTAGGGCGGATCGGCCGGCATGACGCACGCGGCCCGCAGGTTTTTGCCTGCGGGCCGCCTGTTTCGTGAGGGGTGGAGGTGAGTTTCAGCCCCATTTCCCCCGTTCTCTCCCTTGCCGCCGTGCCTGCCGGAAAGAATCTCGCCAGACGATGTTTCGTGAAGGATCAGCCGATTCGCGGAAGCTCGGGATGTTCGTGTTCGGAGTAGCGCAGAACGTGTTCGCGGATGAAGTCGGCGAACCGGCGCGCTTCGTCGTCGGTCAGCGGCTCCGGGCGGCTCATCAGCACCAGCCGGTGGGGATGGAACGGGCGCCGGAAGGAGGGGTGGATGTAATCGTGGGGGTTGGCGACGAATCCCAGCCGTTCGTAGAAGTGCAGCCGCCGGATCGAGATCTCGTCCTCGGGCGGGTCGATTTCCAGAATGACGCGCCGTCCTTCGCAGAAGGCCGCAAGGGCCTGCGAACCCATGTTCTGCCCGCGCAGACGGGGCGATATGGCGAGGTGTTCGATGTAGTGGAATCCGTTGCCCTTCCAGTGGAAGAGCAGGCCGATGAACTCCTCGCCGCGGCGGATGACGTCGGCTTCGAACGCCGGGTCGTCGAACGCCGGGTCGTATCCGGCGGCATCCCAGCGTTCGCACGCCGGGAAGGAGTTTTCGTAGAGTTCCCAGGCTTCGTCCCAGCCCTTGTCACGGCGGGAGTGCAGCGGGATGAATTGCAGTCGGTGTTCCATGCCTGGTTCGGTTTTTCGGCAAGATACGTCAAATTTTCCGGACCGCCAACTTCTGCGCCGCTCCGTGCTCCGGATCAGCGCACCTCGAACTCGGCAGGCGTCCCCGAAGCGCTGTCGCCGGCGACCCAGAACCGGAACCGTCCCGGCTCGACCCGGCGCGTGAGGTCGAATCCGTAGAAGGCCAGCTCCTCGACCGGCAGACGGAAGGTCACCGTGCGGCTCTCGCCGGCATCGAGCGTCACCCGCTCGAAGCCTTTCAGCTCCTTCACCGGGCGGGCGATCGAGCCTGTCAGGTCCTGTACATAGAGCTGGACGACCTCCGTTCCGGCACATCGTCCGGTGTTCGACAGCGTGCACTCCACGACGATCGTCTCTTCCGGACCGTAGGTTTCCCGGTCGCAGCGGGGCGCACCGTAGGCAAACGTCGTGTAGGAGAGCCCGTATCCGAAGGGGAACAGCGGCTCCCAACCCGAATCGAGATAGAAGGAGGTGCACCCCGGCGAGGTCTGGCCCGCACGGAGCGGAATCTCATCCAGCAGGACTTCGTTGCCGACGGCCGGACGTCCCGTGTTGTTGTGGTTGTAGTACATCGGGATCTGTCCCGCCGTGCGCGGAAACGTGACGGGCGTCTTGCCGCCCGGCACGGCGCGTCCGGTTAGCAGGTCGGCGATCGCCTCGCCGCCCGTCGTCCCCGGATGGAACAGGTAGAGCAGGGCGTCGCAGTTCGCAAGGTCGCGTTCGATGGTCAGGGGACGTCCGGCCATGACGACCGCAATCACGGGTTTCCCGCCGGCCCTGGCCGCCGCAAGCAGCCCGCTTTGCGCGCCGGCGAGGTGCAGGTCCGAGAGCGAGTGTGCCTCCCCGGAGAGGATGGCCTCCTCACCCAGAAAAACCACTACGGCATCGGCCCGGCGCGCGGCGGCCGTCACGTGTGCAAACTCCGCCGAGGAGCGGTCCCGGCTGTATTTCAACCCCGGGACGTAGCTGATGTGCAGCCCCTCCACGCGTCGGAGCGCAGCCAGCGGCGTGACCGTATGCCCGGGGTCGGCGTCGAAACTCCATGTTCCGTTCTGGTCGTGCGCCGCATCGGCCAGGGGCCCCGTTACCAGCAGGTTCCGGACCCTGGAGAGCGGCAGCGCCCCGTCGTTTTTGAGCAGGATGGCCGATTCCAGTGCGCAGCGCTTCGCCGTGGCGAGGTGCTCCGGGGCATAGCTTGTCCTTGCGGAGAGGCCCTCGTCCACATAGGGGTTCTCGAAGAGCCCGAGGCGGAATTTCAGCCGCAGGACATGCCGCACGGCATCGTCGACGACCGACTCCGGCACCTCGCCGCTTTCGACCAGTTCACGGAGATGTCCGCTGTATCCGAAGGTCATCATGTCCATCTCCGTTCCCGCGAGGATCGCCTTGCGGGCAGCGTCGCGCTTGTCGGCGGCAAAGCCGTGAGCTACCATCTCGCCCAGGGAATTCCAGTCCGAGACGACCATGCCGTCGAACTGCCACTCCTCGCGCAGGATCTTGCGCAGCAGCTCCGGATTGCCCGTCGAGGGGACGCCGTCGATCTCGTTGAACGAGGTCATCACCGTTGCGGCACCCGCCCTTACGGCCGCCTCGAAGGGCGGCAGGTAGAAGTTCCGCAGTTCGCGGGCGGGGATTTTCGTCGTATTGTAGTCGCGGCCGCCCTCTGCGGCGCCGTAGCCGGCGAAGTGCTTGATGCAGGCGGCCAGGGAGGTCGGGTTGCGGAGATCCCCGCCCTGATAGCCGCGGACCATGGCGGCCCCCATGACGGACGTAAGGCAGGGATCCTCACCGTAGCCTTCGGCAATGCGGCCCCAGCGGGGGTCGCGCGCGATGTCGAGCATCGGCGAGAAGGTCCAGCGGACACCGGCGGCCGAAGCCTCGACGGCGGCCACCCGGGCCCCTTGCTCCACGAGCTGCGGATCGAACGTCGCGGCCTGCCCCAGCGGAATCGGGAAGAGGGTGTGGAACCCGTGGATGACGTCGCGGCCGAAGAGCAGCGGAATTCCGAGCCGGGACTCCTCGACGGCGATCCGTTGCAGCCGGTTCACGCGCGCGGGATCGACGACGTTGAACAGCGCGCCGCTCTTACCCGTTCGGACCAGTTCTTCCAGATCCCCGCTGTCGACCAGATTCAGCTGCCCGATCTTCTCGTCGAGAGTCATCTCTGCGAGCAGGGTCTCCACGCGGCGGTCGATTTTTGACTCGGCGGAATGGTTGCACGATCCCAGCCCAAGCAGGGCGAGGATCCATACGAAGGAAAAGGTTCTTTTCATGCGGTAGTCTCTATTTCGGGTTATTGGTGCCGTTTGTTTGTGCCGTGTCGGGCTGCGGTCCGAATCCGGGAAAACCGCCCGTGGCGGGCGGAGGTCGGGAAACTTCCCGGGCAGGGTTGCCGGCCGGATGGAAACAAAGATACGGAAATTGCGGCTGCCGTCGGAGCAAATTCATACATTTGTAGCCGTTTTTTGTCCGGAAGTATGTGCCGGCGGCTCGGACGGAGGCGGTCTTGCGGCGGAATCGTGTTCCCGACACGCTGCAAAGGGTGTGCGGCATTCCGTCTCTGCGGTCTCTGCGGACGGATTTTCAGCCTGCGACCGGCTTCCGCAGCTTCCGGGGACGGATGTGCCGCCGGGCAGACAGATAAAATTTGCCTTAATGTGTATGATTTTGGCCTTCGGAATAGCAGGAGCGGCCTATATTTGTTAGCATGAAAAAGGGCTCCACGCCAGGGGCCGGATGCTCCGGGCGCGGAACGCTCCGCCCGACGGGCAAGATGGGAACGACATTAACCGATAACCTGACCAATATGAAAAAAACGAGACTTTTGTTCTTTTTCCTCGCGGCGGCGGCACTCGCTTCGTGTCAGAAGGATCCGACGGAAGACACCCCGGCTCCGGTGAAGGCGGAGTTCCGGGGAACGGCGGTGTTCGAAGCCGCCGGCTCGTCCGAGGAGGCTTTCAAAGTGATGTGGGAGCCCGACGTGGACCGGATCGGCCTGTTCACGGTCGTGGACGATCGGGTCGAACAGACCAATATATATTATGCGGCCTATTCGGCCGTCGGGGGGACGACGGCATTCATCAGCCCCTCGCCGTCGAAGAGCATCGAATGGAATACCTCCGTGCCGGCGTGCGACGTCTATGCCTACTACCCCTATCGGGTGTCGTACACCGACATGACGGCGATTCCGGTCTCCGTTCCTTCGCGTCAGAGCGGCGAGGCCGGGGGTACGGCGCAGATCAAGAAATCGTTGAACCTCTACGCCGCGGCCGAAGGGGTCCCGACGACGGGAGAGACCGTCGACCTCGATTTCACGAGCGTTGCGGGCGTCGTGGAGGTGCAGTTGACGTCGTCCGTACCCATCCCGGCGGTGCAGACCCTCCGCCTGCGGGCCGATGCGGGCGTTGCGCTGGCCTATGAGGAGGGGACGCTCGACCTGACCAGCGGAGCCGTGACCCTGAATCCGGAGGTCAAACCCTCGAATGTCGTGGAACTCGCGCTGGAAAGCCCCGTGATGATCTACGATACGCCGGTATCGTTCTACCTGCTGGTCAACCGCCTGGCGGCGGGGATCTCGCTCGAACTCGAAGCCGATTACGGCACGAATGTCAAGACACAGTCGCTGGGACGTCTCACCGTCCCCGAGACGGGGCTTCAAGGGGGCATGCTGACCCGCTACGAGGTGCCGTTCGTGTACGAGGGTTCGGAGATCGAGTCCGAGGATCTGAACGCACAGGGCACGGCGAACACCTATCTGGTGACGAAACCCGGCACGACCTACCGTTTCAACGCCATGATCAAGGGCAACGGCGTGGCGCGGAGCTTCACGTGGACCGAAACGGACGGCACGCAGATCACCCGTTCGTACGGCCAGTCCGACCTGTCGATCGTCCCGGCCGACGTGCGGCTGCTGTGGTACAACACGCCGAAGGGCGCCGACGGATGGAGCCACAAGTGTCCCATTGTCGAGACTTCGGTGCAGTATGAACTCGGAACGGTCTATTTCACCACGCCGGATCCGTTCGTGGCGGGCAATGCCGTGCTGGCGGCCTTCGATGCGGGCGGCGAGATCCTGTGGAGCTGGAACATCTGGGCCTCGGAGGGCTACGACCCGGAGGCCTCGGCCGTCCAGACGGGCCGCTACCGGATGATGGACCGCAACCTGGGCGCCATGGCGGGACCCGAGGCGATGAACAGCGCGGATGCCCGTGAGGCGGCGCTGGCCGTCGGCAACTACTACCAGTGGGGCCGCAAGGATCCGTTCCCCGCAGCCGTCGAATACAGCGACAAGGGGCTCGACGGTACGGAGATGTACTGGGGACTGCCGACCTATACGCCGATCGAGTCGTTGCAGCAGGATTGCTCGGCCCAGTCGTGGGGCGCTGCGGACATGATGTTCGGAAACAACGCCTCGGACAACAGCCGACCGCTCGGCACGGTGCTCGGCGCGGGCTTCACGGCCGAGCAGGGCGTGGCCGAAGCGGTCAGGTATCCCTACCGCTGGATCTCCTATACGGGCAGCGACTGCGCCGGCGGCCTCTACCACTGGATGTTCGACTACAACAACCTCTCGTCGACCGAGGAGCGCGGATCGTGGCGCTACCTGTGGGGCGCTCCGACCATCGGGGCCGTGGAGGAGAACGACAACCTGAAAACCATCTACGATCCGTGTCCGGTGGGCTGGAAGGTAGCTCCTGCCGAGGCATACGCCTATGCGCTGAACGGTCTGGAAAAGAAGACCTACGGCTATCTCAACACCCGCAACGGACTCTATTTCCCGTGGACGGGGCAGCGGCAGGCGGGCTTCGGCGGCAGCCAGATCCGTTCGCTGACGAACGGCACGATGTTCCTTTCGTCGGCCTGCGTTGCGGAGACGACCTTGCAGAAGGGTTATGAAAACGGCATCACGACCGGCGACACCTATACGGGAGCGGGCTACAACGTGCGCTGCGTGAAGGAGGAGGTCGGCGAACTCACGCCTTCGGGCAACGGCCCGCGGTGCGTGCTGATCGGAAACTCCATTACGCGCACGTGGAACACCTACGATCCGGACTTCTTCACGGCGAACAACCTGCTGGCGAAGGGCATCGACGGCCAGACCTCGGCGCAGATCCTCGAACGCTTCTTCTCGGACGTGGTGGTCAACGAGCCGCTGTGCGTGCAGATCGAGTGCGGGACCAACGACATCGCGGACAACGACGGCGCCGCACGTACGAACGAGGAGATTCTCGAAAACGTCCGGACGATGGCCGAGACGGCCGCCTCGAAGGGCATCAAGGTGATCATCGCCTCGGTGCTCCCGGCCGACGACATGTGGTGGAAGGACGCTGCCTGGAAGGAGGAGTTCAATCCGGGCGTTCCGCAGCGGATCCTCGACCTGAACGAGATGTTGAAGGCCTACGCCGAGGAGCAGGGCTTCTCCTATGCGGACTACCATGCGGTGGTCAGGGACGAGAACAACGCCCTCAAAGAGGAGTATCAGGTGGATGCCGTGCACCCGAACCTTGCGGGCTTCAAGGTCATGGAGGAGGTCTTCCTGAAAGTGCTCGAACAGACCCTGCATCCGAATGCCGCGACTCCGGGCGACGGACAGATCGACGATTTCGACAAGGAGGAGTGGAACTAACCCTTAAACCGACACATTGAACATGAAACGAACGACATATTTCATCATGCTGGCCGTGCTGCTGTCGGCCTCATGCGCCCAGGACGGCGGTACGGAATCGCAGCAGGGAGCCGCCCGGACGGGGATCAGCATCCTCGGCACGGCCGTCGGCGACGACTCCGCGGCAGCTGCGGGGAAGGGTACGCGGACCGCTTACGAGGAGAGCGACGCGGCGGTCAAGGTGACATGGGTCGCCGGCGACGCCATCGGGGTCTACACCGAGGTCGACGGGACGGTCCAGGCCGCCAACTACGGATACCGCGCCGGAACGTCGGGCGCCACGACGATGTTCTCGTATCTCTCCGAGAAGGAGGTGGTCGGCTGGGCCGACGAAACTTCGGAACATGACTTCTACGCCTGCTATCCTTACGCCGCGTCGGAATCCGCCGCGGACCCGCACGCGCACCCGCTGACGCTGGCCGCCGAACAGACGTGGAGCTCCTCGGATCCGCTGGCGCACCTTGCTGCCCATGACTTCATGTACGGCTCGGCGCTCGGGCAGACCCAGGAGTCGGTCGGGGCGCTCAATCCCGTTCCGATCCGCTTCCGGCACCTCTTCTCGATCCTCGAAGTGCGGATCCGCTGCAACCAGTTCGCGGAGGTCGAGGCCGTGAAGTTCCGCTGCACGGATGAATCGGAACCCGTGTCGCTGGGCGAGGGTTCGACCGTGGATCTGGCCACGGGCGAGATCACGCCGGCCAACGGCACGAACGAAATCCGGCTCACCGGAAGCCAGATCACCCAGCTCGGGCAGTACGTCACCTGCCATCTGGTCATCACGCCGGGGCATGCCGGCAAGGAGTTCGAGATCGTGGCGCAGGTCAACGGCAACGATTACGTGATGACGACGCGCACGGCTCCCGACGGAGGCATCCAGCCGGGCAAGACGCTGGTCGTCTCGGCCGATCTGACGGTCTCCGACGAGGATGCCTATCCGACGATCGATTTGAGCGAGGGCGGCTGTGCCAATACCTACTACGTGACCAAGCCGGGCGAACTGTACAGGTTCCGGGCTGATGTGAAGGGCAACGGCAAGGCATTGTCACTTGCCGGACTCTCCTATACGGAGGCGGACCTGCAAATCGAACCGAAAAAGGCGCTGATTCTGTGGTACGACTGCGTGCAGACCACCTACACGCCGTGGAAGGATGCGTGCCCGATCGTCAAGAGTTCCGTACAGCTGTCGGGCGACGGATATGTCTACTTCTCCACGCCGAAGGACTTCATCAACGGCAACGTGGTGATCATTGTCCTCGATACGGATCTCGATTACGACGAGATCCAGGTGGACGCGAAGCGTCAGTTGAGCAATGCCAATATTCTGTGGAGCTGGAATCTGGTCTGCACGGAGGGTTACGATCCCGACGTGGATCCGATCACCGTGGGCGATTATACGTTCATGAGCCGGGACCTGGGAGCCGTGATCGACCTGGAAGACATCTGGATCGACGGGAAACGGAACGATGTGGCGGCCACCTCGCTCAACGGCAACCGGTACCAGTTCGGGCGCAAGGACCCACGTCCCCATATTCCGGACTATATGAGTCTGCAGGTGGATTACATGACAGGCCTGTGCTATACGGCGGCCTACACGCCGATTCCGGCACTTGGCCTCTCGTTTGACATGAACTATGACCGGGGCCACATGGAGAACCAGCTCTTTATTGATGGGTCGGATGGAACGTGGATTAACATCGAAGAGGAACTGGGAAGCGGTTATGCCTTGTCTGCTGCACTGGATCTGATGGCCAAGAACCCGCATCTGTGGATATTCAAGTCCAATTCCCATTGGATTCCCAATACGGATGCGGCCAAGTCCGTGTGGGGTACACCCAGAGACGGTTCGGCCGAGAAGAAGACCATTTACGACCCGTGTCCGGCCGGGTGGAAGGTGGCCAGCGATGCGGCTTGGGAGGCTCTGATTGCCGATTATTCCCGGTTTACGATCAGCACGGAGTTCGATCGGGGCTATCTGTTCGATAATAAATGGTTTTTCCCCTTCAACGGCGGGGTCTATAACAGTCAGGGCAAACCCGCCACGGCAGGCTATATCGGAAGTTGTGGTGCGGCCATTGCGGCTTCCTATATGACCAGCGGCCCGATAACCAATTTCGAATATGCCCGTCTCTATGAGTTGGTTGGCGATGCCTATTACAAGGCCGGAGCAACCATGACAAAAGTGGAGAAGAGACACATTTCCAGTACCTACGGAGGGAATGTGCGTTGCGTGAAATTTGCGGAGGATTAGACCTTCCCGGATCTCCGGAAATGTGCGGAGAGCGGTGCACGTTGGGTGCGCCGCTCTCCTTTTTTGTTGCTTCTCTTCTGTGTGGGCTGAACTTCGGCATGCCGACTGTCCGTCGCCGGGTCCGGTGTCTGCCGGGTCCGGGAGCTCGTTGTCGGGTGCCGGATGCTTTCCGTCCGGGAAATCCGTCCGGGAGTCTTGTCCGAAAACTCCGTCCGGAGCGCCCGGATGCATGAAAACGGGGCGGAGCCTTTCTTGCGGTTCCGCCCCGTCGGTTTATGGGAAGGAGGGATTTACAGCAGGAATCCGACCGAGATCGTGAAACTCTTGTCGAAGGGATCGTCGGCGGCTCCGCCGAAGCGCCAGGCGGCGTCGCAGCGTACCGGCCCGACGATGAATCCGCATCCGGCGGCGGCATGACCGCCGGTTCCGAGCGCTGATTCCGTGCAGTATCCGGCGCGGATCACGCCGTGGCGCAGGAAGAGGTATTCGGCGCCGAACGATGCGTCGAAAGGCCCTCCGGAGAATCGGTATCCGAGATCGAGGGCCACGCGCAGCGTGTGGTTGCGGTGCGGGGTCAGCCAGAGGGCACCTTCGGCCGATCCGCGGGTCGGGAGGCGGAGGCTCCGTCCGTCGGATCCCGAGACCTCGGGACCCAGGTCGGCAACCCGGATGCCGACGGTCCAGCCGGCCTTTCCGCTCTTTCCGAACCCTCCGCGCAGGGCCGCCGCCAGATCGAACGACACACCCTGGAACGGAGCTTCGCCGATGTCGAGGTCGGAGCGGACGTAGCGGGCCGTGAGCGATACGGCGATCCGTTTCCCGAAGATCCGGGCATATCCCGCCTCGGCGGCGAGGTCCCACGGTCGGGCCGTCCCGGCGGGGAATCCGTCGTTGTCGGTCATCGGGATCTCCACGCCGCCGAAACGGCGGACGCCGGCCAAGACGGCGTTGCGTCCGTCCGGAGACCAGTATCCGGCGGCATTCCACAGCCGGTCGTCGCCGGAACTGCCCAGCGCTCCGGCCGAGAGCCCGGCTCCGGAGCGCTTCTCTCCAAAGAGCGCGACGGCGGCGTTGCCGTAGATGGCGAAGGGGTTGTCCGGCAGTGCGGCTCCGGCACCGGCCAAGGCGGCCGTCCGGGCGTCGTTCTCCATCCGCAGAAGCGGCAGGGTGTTCTCCGTCTGGGCCCAAGCGGTGGAAACAGCGGTCGAGAGCACCAGAACGGCAGCGGAACGCAGCGATGCGATACGGTGTTTCATGATGTGTTCAGCGTTTGATGAAGGGTATGTCGAACGTCTTTCCGTAATAGTCCACCTTGCAGGTGTAGACCCCGGGCACGAGGTCGGCGACGTTCATCCAACCCGTGTTCCCGTTTTCGTTCTTGCGGACCGAGACCGTGGCGTTGAGGACGTCGCGCCCCGTGCGGTCGCAGATCCGGACCGGGAAGCTGCCCGTGGCTCCGGGGATGCGCAGGTTCAGCCGTTCCGCACACGGGTTCGGGAAGAGCTCCACGGCCGCGCCCGTACCGTCGACCGTGATGCGCAGCGGGGCCGAGGCGGAGCCGCCGTAGCGGTCCTGCGCGATGATTGTCAGCGTGGAGATTCCCGTTGCGACGGGTTGCAGCCGGAGTTCGGATCCGGAGATGCGCCCCTCGACGACGCTCCCCGACGGGAAGGAGATGAAATACGAAAGTTGATCCTTCGGGGCGTCGGGATCGCTGAACCATTCATCGAGGTCGAGCGCGATGCCGTTGCGGTCGCTGCCTGCGAGGAAGAGGGCCGGCAGCGGGCCGTTGGCCGAGGGCGGCGTGTTCTCCGAGGTGGCGGCCGCCAGTTCGAAGGGCTCCGCCGGGGTTCCGTAACGGCTTTTGCTGATGATCGAGACCCGGTATCCGGTCTGCGGATCGAGCCCTTCGATCGTATGGGTACCGGTGCCGCCGACCTCCGCGTCGGGTATTTCCACGGCCTCTTCCCGGAGCGTTTTGCCGGATTCCGCGCTGACGACCCGGAGGTCGTAGGAGGTGACGGCGCGTCCCAGATAATCGGCCGGGATCGTCCATTGCAGCGTCAGACGGGTACCCCCGCCCGTTGCGGCCGCTTCGCGGACCGGTTCCGGCACGGCATCCCGGAAAAAGAGGTATTCGGCATCGACGAGCCCGCTGCCGAGCTGCCCGACATACTCGGGGTTGTGGTTCTCGACCAGCTGGCGCCGTCCCGATCCGAGGAGCAGCTCTTTGAGCCGGTCGCTGGTGAAGCCCGGACCTCCGAACTCCGCCACGGCCAGCGCCGCGATGCCCGAAACCTGGGGACAGGCCATCGAGGTCCCGGATGCGAATCCGTAGTGTCCGTCGGGAATCGTGCTGTATACGCCGTAGCGTTCGTCGCCGTTGTTGGCGTCGCCGCCCAGCGCGGCGATGTCGATCCAGTCGCCGTAGTTCGACGAGGAGGCCTTGCGCAGGTCGGCACCCAGCGACGCCACGGCCACCACGGGCTCATAGGCTGCCGGATACTGCGGCGTGGCGACTCCGTCGTTGCCGGCGGCGAAGATCACGATGCCGCCCTTCATGGGTCCGATCTGGTTTCCCTGCTCGTCGCATCCGGCATGTTCGATGAAGTAGTCGATGGCCTCCTTGCCCGACTGCGAAAGGTCCGACAGTCCGACGTAGTTCCAGCTGTTCTGACTGATGACGGCGCCGTGGTCGGCGCTCCACGTCATGAGCTCCTCGATGCTGGCCGAACCGACGTCGTCGAAGACCTGGCAGCACATCAGCCGGACGCCGCTCTCGGGGCTTCCGTCCCCGCCGGCGATGCCGCAGATGCCGACTCCGTTGTTGTTGACTGCACCGATGATCCCCGCGACATGGGTTCCGTGGTCGCTCGGCGTGATTTCGTAGTTCCGGCGGTTGAAGTTGTAGCCGCAATGTCCCTCACCGTCATCCCACATGTTGGCGGCCAGGTCGGGATGGGTCCAGTCGATGCCGCCGTCGGCCACGGCAACGATCACCTCATGGCTTCCGGCCGTGACGCTCCATGCCGGGCGGATGTTGAGATCGGCCCCTTCCCGTTGTCCGGGGAGCGTCCCGTCGTTGCAGAGGAACCACTGGTTGTCCTGCAAGGGGTCGTTGAAGGGCGCGACCGAGAGGTCCGGAACCGCCGCGGCACGGACGACCGGCTTTGCGGCAGTCGGGACCATGCGGTAGACGGGCTCGATGCAGACCACCTCGTCGGGATGCCCGAAGCGGGCCATGGCCTCGCCGACCGACAGCTCCGGGTCGACGAGCACGTCGTACCAGCGGTGCAGACCGGCCTTGCGGCGGCGTTCGCGGAAGCGCTCTCCGTCGGAGAAGACGCGGCGGATCGAGTACGCTCCGGCGCGGGTTGCGGCGGCGTCGAAGCCGGGGCATCCCGAACCGCCGCTGCGCGTGAAGGCCCGCGTGTCGAGGTCGGCGTCCGCATCGCGGAGCTTGACCCGGAACATGCCGGGGATGCAGGATTCGTCCCGCGGCGATGTCGCGGGAGCGGACGGCGTGTCGTCCGGCGCATCGGCGCATCCGGCCGACAGCAGCAAGGCGAGGATAAACAAACGGTGCTTCATCGTTTTTTTGCGAAAATGTCCGGAAACCGGCGTGTGCCGGTTCCCGGACGGATGTGGAATCTTGTGCGGCGGCTATTGTACGAACTTGATTTCGTAGAACGAGTCCGTGCAGACGAAGTGGTCGGCCGCCGGTGTCGTGCCCTGTTTCCAGGCCAGGGTCTGCATCGTCTGTCCGGAGATGCCGTCCAGCAATCCCTGGAACGTATAGGGCTCGTAGAGCTTCATCGTATGGTCGGGATAGTGGATGAAGGTCAGGCGGTCGTTCACCTCCTTGTCGTAGCAGACGGGGTTTCCCTGGCCGTCGAACACGGGATTGCCCTGCGGATCGGTGGTCTGGATCTGGCACGTGTAGGAGAGCGTCCAGGTCTTGCTGGCGGCGTATTGCTCGAAGTCGTCCTCGACGAAGGCGTTTTCGCGCGTGAGGGTTCCGACCTGCTTGCCGTTGACCATGAATTTGAGCGTCGTGGGCGTGACGATGCGCTGGCTTTCGCGCACGGCCTCGACATACTCTTCGGGTTCGTATCCCGAGGGGAGCAGCGTGAGCCGCATGTCGTTGGCGGTTTTGCTGCCGCGGATGATGATCCCGGGTCCCGGGTCGATCCGCATGAACGAGAATTCGTAATCGCCTTCGAGTCCCTGGTATCCGTAGTCTCCGGGGAAGGCGAAGAAGTGCAGGTAGTCGTTGTAGTCGACGAATTTGAGCATCGGTCCCGTGGCGTATTCGACGGCGTAGGTCGTCTCCACATAGGTGTTGTCAGCGAAGGTCGAGCCTTCGAACCAGGCGCGGACCCGATGTCCCTCGTCGAAGCGGAGCACGTAGATCCAGCCGCCGTATTTGAGGCTCTCGCTGGGGTAGTACTCCATGATCCAGGTTTTGCCGTCGAGCAGCGCCTTTTCGTAGCGTTCGAGCCCCTGCTCGATGCGTTCGGCGGCGGACTCCTCGAAAATATAGTCGTCGTCGCAGGCCGTCGCCGCCAGAAGCGTCACGGCGAGGAGCGACAGTATGTTGGTTCGTAACTTCATGTTGTCAGCGTGTTAGTCTTCCAGATTGTCCCAGTCGATTTCATGGACGCGGCTCGTGCGGTCCACATAGATGTCGTGCCAGCGGTACACGTCGATGTCGAATTCATCCTGCAACCAGGCGATGAGAATGTCGCGTTTCTTTTCGATCTGCGCACGGGCCTCGGCGCTTTGGATCGAGTTCAGGGTGCTCTCCCACCACGCGGCATCGTTTCCGACCAGCGCGGCCACCATCACGGCGATGTCCTCGGCCGGGGTCGAACGGGCGTAGTTCGAGAGGAACCCGTTTTCGAGGTAGTCGCTCGGGGCGTTCGTGTACTGGTCACCGATGTAGCCGTCTTTGGTGATCAGGTCATATTCGATGGGTACGGCGCGGTTGCCGTCGAGGATGTGCGCGAACTCGTGGATCATCGTTCCGGTGATCTGCTCGCAGTCCGTCGTGCGGTCGAAGAACTTCACGCCGAGGAGGTTGATCTGGATGCCGTTCTCGGCCGAGGCGAGCACGACCTTGCCCGTGCCGTCGATCTCGTAGCTGCCGACCAGGAAGAGCAGACGCGGGAAGTAGGTCCGGGCCAGCAGCAGCGGGTCCTCCTGTTCGGACATCAGTTCGGCCATTCCGTCGAGGAGCACGAACTTGATGAGTTTGGCGATTTCGATCGACTTGTCCAGGGGCGGAGGCGCCACCCAGTAGTTGAAGTGGGTCTCGCGGTCGGGCATGCGGTACTCGAAATTGACGTTGTAGGGTTCGACGTAGTGTCGTTCGAGCCAGAGGTCGAATTCGCTCTTCTCCTCCTGGTCGTTATCGTCGAAGATGCTCGGTCCGCCAGGTTCGTCGCTGTTGCAGGCGCAGGCGGCGGCCAGCAGGAACAGGACCCCCAGGGATTTGAAAAACAGCTTTTTCATAGGACGGTTCATGGTTTACGGTTTATTGGCGGAACGGGTGGTTCGGAGCATCCGCATTCCGGGGGTTGGGTTCCACGCCGGCGGTGATCACCTCGGCGGGGAGCTGGATGGCGCGTCGCAGATCCTTCTCGTCGAGCGTGGCGGCGACCCGGAATCCGGTGGTCTGGGTATCGACATAGTCGATGTTGTCGAAACGGTCGACGACGATGCCGTACCGTTTCACGTCGCCCCAGCGCAGCCCGTCGGCGATGGTCTCGATCCGGCGGCAGAAGAGCAGACACTGGATCATGTACTCCTGTTCGCCGGGTTCGACGGTCAATCCGTGAGGGTGGAGCGGCTTGCGGGAGGTCGGGGCCGCGGAGGTGTACTCGGCGATGTAGTTCTCCGATGCGGGGTCTCCGTAGACCTCGTTGATCCGTTCGCGGGTCAGGTGCACGATGCCGTGCTCGCCGACCGTGTAGTAGGAGTTGTTCCAGATGTCGAGGTCCTCGACCGCGGAGTCGTAGTCCTTGAGGTGGATGTACGCCTCGGCGCGGTTGAGCAGGGTCTCGTTGGTCGTGAAGGCCACCATCGTCGAACGGGAGTATCCCACGCCGGTGATCATGTCGGTCGTCTGCCACTGGCTGGGCCACTTCGGCATGTAGATCTTCTCGATGTTGTCGTTGATGTAGGGGCGGTACCGGTACATGTCGAGATTCTTGTATCCGTACAGGTCGTAGGTGCCGCCCATGGGCCGCTTGGCACGGTAGGTCTCGTGCTTGGAGATGCGGTAGGTGTGGGTGAAGCGGCTGCCCGAACTGCTCCATGCGTTGAAGAGCGATCCGTTGCTCGAAAACAGGGTGGTGAGCATCAGGCTGAATTCGTTGTTGACATCGACGTATTGCAGCGCCTGGTCGCCCCAGTCGGCGGTTTTGGCGTCGGCCCAGTCGCGGAGCACGAGGGCGGGGTTGCTGCCGAGAACCTCGTCGGCGCACTCGATCACGCGCTCCCACTTCATGTAGTAGAGGTAGAACCGCGATGCGAAGGCGTATGCGGCGCTGCGGTTGAAGTGGTACTTGGGCACCGAATAGGCGCTGTCGTCGATCAGCGGAAGCCCCTCCTCGATGTCGGCGGCGATCTTTTCGTAACACTCCTGCAACGTGCCGCGCCCGATGGCGGGTTTGAGCTCCGTGACGGGTTCCGTGACGTAGGGGATGCCGAGGTATTCAGCGGCCTTCTCGGGGTGGTAGGGCAGGCAGTAGAGCATCGTGAGGCAGAAGTGCGCATAGGCGCGGCAGAGCAGGGCCTCACCCTTGGCGGGGAGCAGTTCGTCGGGAGTCCCCAGCTTCTCGATGGCTTCCAGGGCCACGTTGGCGTGCTCGATGCAGAGGTAGTAGACGCGCCAGGTCTCGGAGTTGCTCTCGTTGTCGGCATCGACGATGTCGGACCAGTAGGCGTTCTGTTCGAGGATCCGCCAGGAGTTGGGGTCGTCGGCGCCCTGGTCGTCCACGTTGTCCGACGAGAACTCGCACATGCGGACGTAGGTGCGGTCGGGATAGGCCGAGACGAGGAGCTTGTAGATCTTCTCCGGGGAATCGAGTTCGGCCCGGTTGTCGGGCAGCTCGTCGAGGAACTCCCCGCAGGCGGAGAAGAGCGTCAGACAGGCGCCGGCCAGCAACGCGAGGAACGGATATTTCGTTTTCATATCGTTAGAAACTGATTCGAAGCGTTAGGGTGAATTGTTTGGGCATGGGGGTTGCGACGCCTCCGGAGTTGAAGAATTCGGGGTCCTGGCCTTTGAGTCTCTTGTCCGAATAGATCAGGAAGGGGTTCGTGGCCTGGAATTTCAGCGCCAGACCGCTCATGCGGAGTTTCGAGGTGATGCTCTTCGGGAAGTCGTAGTTGAGCGAGATCTCCTTCATACGGATGAAGTCACCCTTTGCGACGCGCTCCGTGGAGTAGTTGTAGGCGTTGTAGGCCTTGCTCAGGTTCTGGATCTCGTTGTTCTGACGCGCGCTGGCGATCACGGGGATCGTGGTCCGCTTCTCGTCGCCGGGGTTGATGAAGCGGTCCTTGAATTCGCGCGGCATGGCCGTCAGATCGGAGTAGGCGCTCGAAAAGATCGGATCGAGACGCACGAAGTTTCCGAACGAGTAGGTCATGAAGACGTTGAGCGTGAAACCCTTGTAGCGGAATACGTTCCCGAAGCTTCCCGTGATGGTGGGATCCACCGGACCCTCGTAGACCAGGTGGTCGAAGTTCTGGGTCTCCTGGAAGTTGATGCCCGTCGAGGTGATGGTTCCGTCGGAGTTGAGGAACGTGGGGATACCCATGTCGTCGAGTCCCATGAACTGCAACGAGAAGAGCGATCCGCGGGGTTTCCCTTCCAGCGAGAATCCCGATCCGGTGATGAATCCCATGATGTTGGTGTCGGAGCGGAGCTTGGTCACCGTGTTGTCCATCCAGGAGAAAATGAAGCTGCTCTCCCAGGAGAAGTCCTTCTTCTGGATGTTGCGCGTGAAGAGCGAGAGTTCGACGCCGTGGGACTTCATGGCGGCGACGTTTCCCATCTGGCTGACGAAACCGCCCAGACCCGGGGTGATGGTGTATCCGATCAGGTCGAAGTTGTTGCGCTTGTAAGCGTCGACCGAGAGCGAGATGCGGTTGTTGAGGAATCCCATGTCGAGACCGATGTTGAACTCGTGTTTCTTCTCATAGGTGAGTTCGGAGTTCTCGTTGGCGGAGATGACCAGTCCGGATTCGGTGATGTCGGTATCGCCGCGCCAGGGGTTCGTGGGATAGATCGTGACGGTGGAGTTGCTGACCGACGAGGGTCCGCGGTCGGCCGTCAGCGAGTAGGAGAGACGCAGGGCGAGGGTCGAGATCGCAGGGTTGAGCGCCTCGAAGAAGGCCTCCTGATCGACGGCCCACTTTCCGGCGACGTTCCAGGTCGGGAGCCAGCGTGCCTGGCGCGAGCGTCCCAGCCGGTTCGAGCCCTCGTAGCGGATTGTACCGTTGATCGTGTAGCGGTAGTCGTAGGAGTAGGAGGCTGTTGCGGCGAATGCGACGTTGCGCTCGCTCGTGTTCGACATGCTGTAATACTGCGTGTTGTCTTCGATCTGCTTCTTGAAGAGGTCGAGAATGTAGTAGGGGGTGTTTCCGAGCGAGTATTGCAGACCCCATCCGGTGAAGGCGGTCGACGAACGGTCGAGGGAGTTGATTTCGGCGGCCGCGTAGGCGTTGACGATGTGCTTCTCGTTGAAGACGTCGTTGTAGGTCATCGAGGCGCGGAAGTCATAGCTGTTGGCGCGGTAGTCGTTGCGGCGGTAGATACCTCCCTCGGGCAGGATCGAGTACTTCTCGGTCGAGGTGTCGGGGTTGTCGTAGAGATAGGGGTTCAGCCCCTGGATCACCGAGTTGGGCATCGAACGGTAGGTTTCGGCCATGTTCGAACCCTCCTTGACGTGGTGTTCGGTGGTCGAGGCCGAGTATTTGATGGCTCCGAGGGCCGCGACTTCGAGTTTCGGGGTGATCTTCCATTTGAGTTCGGCCTGGAACTTCGTGTCCACGACGTTCAGATCCATGTAGTTCTTCGACAGCTCGTCCTTGATGTTGAAGGGCGTGTAGTTGCGCGTGTAGAACTCGTCGGGGTCGAGCGTGCGCGAGGTGCGCAGCGCATAGGAGTAGGGGTTGATGTCGAAGTCGCGCGTCACGGTGCCGAACACGGGGTCGGTCTCCGAGCTGAGGGTTCCGGGAGCGCGCTGCTGGCGGTAGGAGGCGTTGCCGATGATATTGAGCGTGAGTTTGTCCTTGAGGATGTTCTGCGTGGTGTTGAAGAGCGCGGTGTAGCGGTTGACCTTGCTCTGGATGGTCCAGCCCGGATCGACCAGGGCGCCGACCGACGCATAGTAGGATCCCTTCTCGGACCCGGAGGAGATGCTGACCGAATGGCTGTGCTGGATGCTTGCGCGGAAGAGCTCCTTGAACCAGTCGGTATTGCGGAATTCGGCCTGGCGCAGGTAGGCGTTCCGGCCCTCGACCGTGTTGGGCACGCCGTAGCCGGTCGTGGGGTCGTAGGAGTTGATCAGCTGCGACATCTTGCCGTAGACGCCGCTGCTCGATGCATAGACGTTGTCGGCGTAGTTGAGCCAGCCCTTGTCGTACATCTCCTTGTAGACGGCCATCTGCTCCTGGGAGTTCATGATGTTGAAGTTCGCGTAGGAGGGGATCAGGCGCATGGAGTACTCGCCGGTGTAGCTGACGCGGGCCTCGCCGGCCTTGCCCTTCTTGGTCGTGACGACGATCACGCCGGCCATGGCGCGGGCGCCGTAGATCGAGGTTGCGGAGCCGTCCTTGAGGATCTGGAAGCTCTCGATGTCGTCGGAGTTGAGTCCGGCGATGGCGGAGCTGATGAGCGTCGTGGCGTCGCCCGACGAGAGGGAGTTGGCGTCGACGTCGACGACATCCTCCATGATCACGCCGTCGACGACCCAGAGGGGTTTCGAATCGCCGTAGATGGAGGTGGCGCCGCGGACGCGGATCTTGGGCGCGGCGCCGAACGTACCGGAGACGTTCTGCACGGAGACGCCGGCGGCACGGCCTTCGAGGCTTCGGCTGATCTCGCCGATACCGTCGAGTTTGACGTCGGAGGCGACCAGCTGGTCGGTGGCTCCGGTGAAGATGCGCTTGTCCATCTTCTGCATGCCGGTCACGACGACCGAGGCGATCTGCTGGGAGCTGGACGTGAGGTCGAAGTCGATGCGGTCGGCATCGGCGGTTTTTTCGAGGTTGTCGTACCCGAGGAAGCTCACGCGCAGGACGGCGCCGTGGGCGACGTTTTTGAGCGTATAGATGCCTTCGGGGCCGGTAGTCGTGGCGTTGTTGGTCCCGACGACCTGGACGACGGCGCCGATCATCGGGAGGCCGGTTTCATCGGCGACCCGACCCGTTACCGTGCGGGTTTGCTGGGCTGCGGCGTACCCGAGCGTTCCGGCGAGCAACAGAACAAGTAGTATGAATCTTTTCATGAAAGCGAGGTCTGGGGGATGGGATTCGTCGGTGGCGCGCTCTCCGGTCGGGGAAGCGTTCCTTCGGGGCGGGGCGTGCTGCCGACGCAGGGCCCGGTTAATAGTTCTTGGAGATGGAGAGGTGGTTGGTTCGGAGGATCAGTTCGGTCCAGCCCTGGTAGTAGTTGCCGGCGCAGTTGAAGATGTTGAACGTTACGGCAACGCTTCCCTGACCCTGTCCGTCGTCGGCGAAGTCGAGCGTGACCTTTCCGGCCAGATCGTCGTACTGGGGCCGGGCGCTCCAGGCGACATTCTGGTAGGCGTTGAAGATGTAGGTTCCCGAACCGTTCTGGGTGCCGTTGTAGTGCAGCGAGTAGAAGTTTGTTCCGTCGTTTCCGAGTTCCTGCTTGGTCCGCAGCACGACGGCGCCGTCGAGATACTGGGCCGTGGCGGGATAGAGGTCGCCGACCCCTTTGGCACCGATGAAGTAGACCTTGTAGGTATAGCCCTTGATATCCTGGGCCAGGACGATCTTCGAGACAGCATCTTTGGAGACTCCGTCGCTGAACGGAGTGTCGAGGTTCCACTCGCCGAGCAGGAATTCATAGGTATCCATGCGTTCGAGGCGGAGCGTTACCGAGACGGGTTCGCCCTCTTCGGGGACGAAGAGCACGCGGCCGTCGACTTCGTAGTTTCCGGGATCCTTCGAGGTGAAGTCGACGACCTTTCCGTCGGCGGATTTTTCCCACGAGAAGGTCTCGTCGGGATTGGCTTCGGCGACGATCTCATAGGCGCATGAGGCGATGATCTCGACGGAGATCGTGCGTCGGTCGGAGGTGAAGTTGAGGGTCGTGGGGGTGATGACGAGCCCTTTGAGGCGGTCCTGCGTCACGGAGAACTGCTCCGAAGGGAGTCCTTCGGCCGACACGGTGACGGTGGCCGTACGCTCCTTGTCGCCGAGGTTCTCGTAGAGGTTGAACGCTATGGTGCGGTTGTCGAAGACCGTCACGGGACACCACTCCGGGTTGCTCGACTCGGCGGTTACGGTCTTGTTTCCTGCATACACGTCGACACTGCCCAGACCGCCGCGGTGGTCGAACTGGGTTTTCGAAGGCGCTCCGAGCGAGATGGCGTTTACGGATCCGCCCTCCTCGTCACTCTGGCATCCCGTCAGCGCGAGAACGCCCGTCACAACAAAAAGCAAGATTTTTTTCATCAGTCGGTTTTTTAAGGTTTCTGTTTCCATTCTATATTATAGGTCTCGCAGTAGTTTCCGACCCGGGTTTTTCCGAGTATAAAATTAGGTTTCGCCCGTCACGGAGCGAGACAATATCATTCATTTTTACGATAAAATCGGATTCCGGCCCGGAAAAGGCCTTTCGGGAGTCCTTCGGGTCACTCTTTACCCTCGGGGCGCGCGTTCTGGCGTTCGAGGTTGCGGAGGAATTCGGTGGGCAGGACCCCGAACTGTTTGGCGAAGCACTTGGCGAAATAGGACGACGAACTGAACCCGGCGATGAACCCGATTTCGGAGATGCGGTAACGCCCCTCGGCCAGCAGTCGCGAGGCCTCTTTGAGCCGGATGAGCTTCATGAAGTCGTTCGGGGTCATGCCCGTGACGGCTTTGAGCTTCTTGAAGATCGACGTGCGGCTCATGGCGAGTTCGCGGGCGAGGAGTTCGACCGAGAGATCGGGCTCGCTCATGTGTGCGATGATGATGCTCCGGCACCTGTCGATGAACTCCTCGTCGAGTCGGTTGTGGGAGATGGTCCGGAACTCGCTCATCGGCGCTTCGGAATAGTGGCGCCGGATCTCGTCGAGGCGCACGAGGAGATTGGCGATCTGGGCTTTGAGGTGCTCGGGCGAGAAGGGTTTCTCGATGTAGGCGTCGGCTCCGCATTCGAGACCTTCGATCTTGGTGCCGAGGTCGGTTTTCGCCGTCAGCAGGATGACCGGGATGTGGCTCGTTCCGATGTCGTTCTTGATCCGGCGGCAGAGTTCGATGCCGTCGATGCCCTCCATCATGATGTCGCTCACGACAAGATCGATGTCGTTGTTGCGGAGCAGGTCGAGGGCCTGTTCGCCGCTTTCGGTCGAGATGACGAAGTAGTCGTTCCCGAGCACCCGGACCAGGAAATCCAGGATCTCCACGTTGTCGTCCACGACCAGCAGCGAGCGGGTGCGCTTCCTGGTCTCCGCCGTACCGTCTCCGGAAATCGCCTGTGCGTCGGCATCGGCGGGCTCTTTCGTGCCGGATTCCGGCATGTCATCCGTCTCGGGACGCCCGGCGTCGGGCTGCGGGGCCGGGACGGCCGTCCCGGAACGCGGCGCATCCGCTCCGGCCTCGCTCTCCGGAGCAGATGCGGGAGCCTTCTCCTGCTTCGGGGATTCCGGGGCGGGATGGGGCAGGAAGAGCCTGAACAGGGCGCCCGGCTCTCCGTCGTCGCGGGCCGACGCCGTGATCGTGCCGTTCATCAGCCGTACGTAGGTCCGGCACATGTGCAGACCGATCCCGACCCCCCCCCGACCGTCGGCAGCCTTGTTGTTGCTGGCCTGGTAGAAGGCGTCGAAGATCCGTTCGCACTCGTCGGGCGGGATGCCCGGCCCGTCGTCGCGGACCGTCATTCCGATCCCCTGGTCGGAGGCGGTGAGCCGGATGTCGATTTCGCGCCGTGCGAATTTCACGGCGTTGGAGAGCAGGTTGTTGATGATCTTCGTCAGGGCGTCGCGGTCCGAGACGATCGTCGGACCGTCGTCGGGGATCTCCTCGACGAGGCGGATGCCGCGTTGGAGGAGCGTGGGGCGGAACAGGTCGAGCAGTTCGCGGGTCAGGGCGCCGACGTCGCACGTGTCGTACCGCAGCTTGCAGTTGTTGGAGTCGATCTTCCGGAAATCGAGTAGCTGGTCGACCAGCGTGCGGAGCCGATGGTAGTTGCGTTCGATGACCGAGAGGTATTCGCCGTACTCGTCGTTGACGCTCCGCGATTTCATCACATACTCCAACGGTCCGATGATCAGGCTCAACGGTGTTCGGATCTCGTGGGCGATATTCGTGAAGAAGCTGATGCGCTGGTCGTACATCCGGCGTTCGTTCTCGCGCCGGATCTGGTCGATCTTCGCGCGGTGTTTTTTCTCGGAGCGCATGAGCAGGAGCCGGATCCCGATTCCGAAGGCGGCGAGGAGCAGGCAGGCGTAGATCGCCAGGGCGGGTTTCGAGAGCAGGAGCGGCGGGAGGATTTCGAGGGTCAGGACCGTCTCGGGGGTCTCCCAGTTGTGTTCGCCGGTTCCGGCCTGTACGCGGAACCGATACTTGCCGGGAGTGAGGTTGTTGTAGCTGACCGATGCGTTCCGGCTGTCGGTCGTATGCCATTTGTCGTCGAAGTCGTCGAGGCGGTATCGGTACCGGAGGCTTCCGGGCGAGAGGTAGCTCAACGACGAGAAGGTGAACCCGACGGCATTCTGACGGTGTTTGAGCGTGATGTGCGAGGTCCGTTCGACGGGCTCCCGGAGGATGGCGTCCTTCCGGGAGGCGTCGGGGCGTACCGAACGGTTGTCGAGGGTGAAGTCCGTGATGGTGACGGGCGGGAAGGGCTTGTTGCCGATGACGTCGCGGGGGTTGAAGAGGCAGAGTCCCGAGGTCGTGCCCAGCAGGATGCGGCCTTCGGGAGTCCGGAGCCCGAGGTTTGAGACGAACAGGTCGCTGCACAGTCCGTCGGCGCTGGTATAGCGTCTCAACTGCCCCGTGTCGGGGAAGAAGGCGGCCAGCCCGCGGTCGGTGGCGATCCAGAGGCATTCGCCGTCGGGAACGATATGGACGATGTTGCCTCCGGGGAGACGCAGTTTTTCGTAGCGGATGAAACGCTTCTTGTCGTGGTCGTAGCAGCAGAGTCCGTATCCGGTGGTTCCGACCCACACGCGGTTGGCACGGTCGACGGTCAGGGCGCTGATCGTATTGCGGCTGATGGTGGCCGGGTTGTCGCGGTCGTATTCGAAGTGTTCGAGCCGGTCGGTGCGGGGATCGAGGGTGTAGATGCCGTTGTCGGCGGTTCCGATCCAGATCTGCCCGTCGAGATCTTCGGTGATGGAGCGGATCAGGGTGTTGGGTCCTTTGGGCAGGAAGCGGTCGAGCGTCCGGTCGTAGTAGTAGACGCCGACGGAGGTTCCGGCCCAGATACGGCCGCTGCTGCTGCGGAAGAGTCGGAAGACGCGCGAACTGGGATCCGTGGCGTCGTTGAGGTAGAAGCGCGATCGTCCGCTTTTCAGGTCGACGGCCTCGATGCCGTACTGGAAGGCGGCGATCCAGAGCGTTCCGTCGTCGATGAGCATCGAGTGAATGTCGTGTCCGGTGCTGCCGGGGTGGCGGCTTTCGCGGCAGACGGAGATGGTTCCGGCGCGTTCGTCGAAGCGCAGGATGCGGTTGTCGGGGGTTCCGAGCAGGTAGGTGCCGTCGCCGGCGGGGCAGATCGTGTTGACGACATGGCCGCTGTTGATGCGCTCCTCCTCGCGGAGCATGTAGCAGGTGAAGTCGTTGTGTGCGGGGTAGAACTCGATGCCGTTGTTGAGGGATCCGAACCAGAAGTTGCCCTCGCGGTCTTTGAGGAAGGTATAGACGCTGATGTATCCGGTCCGGGTGAATCCGGCGGAGTTCGTATCGGCGGGTTGGAGCCCGAGTTCGGAGATGCGGAACCGTGCCGCCCCGTTCTCCGTGCAGACGAGCAGCTCGCCGGGAGCCGTCTCGGTGAGCTGGTGGATGCGCATGAGTTGTCCGTTGAATCGGGAGGCGGGGTAGTTCGTGAACTGCCCGGTGGTGCGGTTGAAATAGTCGAGCCCGGACGAGACGGTCCCCAGCCAGAGGTTCCCATAGGAGTCCTCCGCGATGGCGTCGATGGAGTTGCTCGACGGTCCTGCGGCGGAGCCTTCGCTCTTGCGGTAGCGGGTGAACCGCCCCGTGGTCTTCGAGAAGGAGCAGAGACCTTCGCTGTACGTTCCGATCCAGATGGTGCCGTCGCTGCTTTCGTAGAGCGTCGAGACGTAGTCCTGCGAGATGGAGTTTTCGTCGTTCGGGTCGTGCCGGTAGACGGTCAGCCGGTCGGAGTCGGGATCGTATCGGAATACGCCGGAGTTGACGGTCGAGATCCAGATCTCGCCGTCGCGGTCCTCGATGATCTCGATGGTCTGCCCTTCGACGGCCAGACTGTCGGCCGTCCGGGCGTCGAAGTGCCGGAAGAGGTCGGTGCGGGGGTCGTAGATGTCGACGCCGTTGTCGAGCGAGATCCAGATCTGCTGGCGGCGGTCGATCATCAGGCGGCGGATGTTGTTGCTCGAAATGCTGCTCCGGTCGCTTCCGGCATGGAGGTAGTTGCGGAACTCCTGTCCGTCGAAGCGGCAGAGTCCGTTGCTGGTTCCGATCCAGATGAATCCGACGGAGTCCTGGACGATTCCGTAGACGTGGTTGGAGGGGAGTCCGTCCCGGACGGTGTAGTTGTAGGAGTGGACGTAGGTGGGGACGCGCCGCTCCCGGTCGGCTCCGGATGCGGAGAGTCCGGCGAGGAGCAACAGGGATGCGATGACGGGTCGGGCGAGGTTCTTCATGGCAAATCAGGGTCGTATGCAAAGATACGCAGGCGTGCGCGCCGCGGGGGGACAAAATGATACGCATTCGGGCAAAAAAAGTACGCCGGGCCGGCAATCGGGACTTTTCGCCTGCGGATTCGGGCGTCGTATGGCCGCGATTCGCGTGAATGTGTACAAATTTGTCGTTGGGCCTCAAAGGCGTTGCCTATCTTTGTCTTGCCGGAAGGGGCGTGCGGCGGCATCCCCGGCGGATCAAAGATACGTCATTCAACCAAACTGAAACAATAATGAGAGGAAAAAAATTTTTGTTCGCGCTGCTTTTCGCCGGGATCTCCCTGACGGAAAGTTCGGGTGCGACGTCGGCGGCGCAGCGTCCGGACCAGGCGGCCCGGGCGGTCATCGGGCGTACGTTGGGCTATGTGCCGAAGAACCTTGTGCTGGAGGTGACGGGCCGCGATTCCGCCGGCCGTGATTATTTCTCGACCGAGGCGTCGCAGGGACGTCTGATCGTGCGCGGCAGCACTCCCGTTGCCGTCTGCCGGGGATTCTACGACTACGTGAAGGAGAACGGCTACGGGCTCGTTACGTGGTCGGCGAATACGGTGCGGCTTCCGAAACGCTTCCCGGATCAGGAGCTCCGCACCGTGGTGTCGCCGTTCCGGCACCGCTACTACATGAACACCTGTACCTTCGGGTATACGCATCCCTATAAGAAATGGTCGGACTGGGAGCGCGAACTGGACTGGATGGCGCTCCACGGCTTCGACATGCCGCTGGCTCCGATCGGCAGCGAGGCGATTTTCGCCCGTGTATGGCGCGAGATGGGGCTTACGGAGGAGGAGATCGGCGAATTCGTGACGGGTCCGGCCCACTTTCCGTGGTTCCGCATGGGGAACATGAGCCGGCTGGACGGTCCGCTGACGCAGGAGTATTACGACGAGACGATTGCCTTGCAGCACCGGATCGTCGACCGGATGAACGAACTGGGGATGACGCCGATCTACAACGCCTTTGCGGGTTTCGTTCCCGAGAGCATCCGGCGGCTTTATCCGGACGTCGAGCTCTTCAAGACGGGTTGGGGCGGTGGCGAGTACTATGTTTCGCACTTCATTTCGCCCGAGACGGAGCTGTTCCGCACCATTGCGGCCAAATACATCCGGGAATGGGAGCGGGAGTTCGGAAAGGGGAAATACTACCTGGCCGACAGCTTCAACGAGATGAAGGTTCCCTTTGCGAAACGCGGCACGAAGGAGCGCTTCGGTCAGATTGCCGCCTACGGGGATGCGATCTACGAGTCGATCCATGCGGTCAATCCCGACGCGGTTTGGGTCCTTCAAGGGTGGATGTTCGGCTACCAGCGCTACATCTGGGATCCGGAGAGCATCGAGGCGCTCTTCTCGGAACTTCCCGACGACAAGGTGCTGCTGCTGGATTTGAGCGTCGACTTCAACTACGGCATCTGGCGCAACGAATATACGTGGAACTACGCGCCGAAGATCTACGGCAAGCACTGGGTGTACAGCACGGTTCCGAATTTCGGAGGGCGCACGTGCCCGATCGGCGACATCGACTTCTATCTGAACGGACACCTGCGTGCGCTGAACTCGCCGAACCGGGGCAATCTGGTCGGTTATGGCACGGCGCCGGAGGGTGTGGAGAACAACGAGGTGCTCTACGAGGCGATCTGCGACGCGGCGTGGTCGGATCGCGAACTTTCCGTCCGCGAGTGGCTGAAACACTATACCGAACTGCGTTACGGAGCGTGCCCGGCGGAGTTGGAGGCGTTCTGGGAGGGGATGCTGCGCTCGTCGCACGGCATCTGCTCGAACCGGGCGCAGTACCGGATCCAGAAGCGGCCCTATGACATGACGGGCGGGCGTTACGACATCAGCCCGGACCACTTCGCGGCGATCGAGTCGTTCGTTGCGGCGGCCGGGGAGCTGGGCGGCAATGCGGCCTACCTCGAAGATCTGGCCATGTGGGCGGGCTTCTATGCCTTCGGCAAGGCCGACATTCTGGCCGAACAGATCCACCGCTGCTACATTCTGGGACAGAAGGAGCTGGCCGCGGAGTACGAGCGGCGTTTCGCCGACCTGATGCTGCGCGCCGACCGTTTCCTGGAATCCTGCCCGAACCTGCGGCTCGAACGGTGGGTCGACTTCGCCCGCGCATGGGGTGCGACTCCGGCGCAGTGCGACGAATACGAGACGAATGCCCGCCGCCTGATTACGATCTGGGGTCCGGGCAAGGGTCCCGACGGATTGAACGATTACGGCTGCCGCATCTGGTCGGGGTTGATCCGCGACTACTACCTTCCGCGCTGGCAGCACTATTTCGATTCGAAGAAGACGGGCGTTCCGTTCGACTTCGACGCCTGGGAGTACCGCTTCGCCGAGGAGCAGCGGGGCGTGTCGCCCGTCGAGGCGTATGCCGATCCGGTTGCGGCAGCCCGGGCGCTGGTGGCGGAGACGCGCGACATCAACCGCAATCTCAACGGACGTCGGGATGCGGAGCTTTCGGGCTGGTCGCCGATCGAGCTGAAAGACAGCACCACACGCTTCGTTTACATCATCGACCCACTGGTCTTCAACGAGATCCGCGGGGTGCGGATCCGCTGGACGCAGGGTGCTGATTCCGTCGTGCTGAAAAAGGTCCAGTTGAACGGCGGCGGTTTTGTCCAGGCCGTTGCGGAGCCGGATGCGACGATCGACCGGACGCATCCGATGGTGGAGGTGCCGCTGGCGGTCAAGCCTTCGGAGAAGCTTCTCGGCGACATCTACCTGCACCTGGTGCTCGAACAGCCGAAACCCCGCAGCGACTCCTATGCGCTGGTGGAGCTGATCAAATAACGGCGATTGAACGGGTTCTGTGAATCCGCCCGGCAGACGTGGGGCCTTGTGCTTTCGGATCTGCCGGGCGGTTCCGTTTTTCCGGTGCCGGGACCCGGTCCGGGCGGATTCTCCGGTCGGCATTTTGCGCGAATGCTTTTTTGGGCTACCTTTATCGGTCGAAAATTGTACGACCCGAAACAAACCTTTATGACCCGAAAAAAAGTATCCCCGCTTGCGTGGGTTCCGACGGCCTACTTTGCGATGGGGTTGCCGTTCATCATGCTCAATCTGGTGGCCCCGATCATGTTCAACGACTTCGGCATCAGCGATGCACAGGTCGCCTTCTGGACCTCGCTGCTGATCCTTCCGTGGTCGCTCAAACCCTTTTGGAGTCCGTTGTTGGAGATGTACCGCACGAAGAAGTTCTTCGTCGTCACGACACAGCTGCTTTCGGGCGTGTCGCTGGCGCTGGTGGCTATGGCGCTGCCTCTGCCGGACTTTTTCCCCTATGTGGTGGCGGTCATGGCTGTGCTGGCGTTCAGCGGTTCGACGCACGACATCGCGCTCGACGGCCTCTATATCCACGAACTTACGCCGACGCAGCAGGCGCAGTATATCGGCTGGCAGGGCGCCTTCTACAACATCGCCAAGGTGACCGCGATGGGGGGTCTCGTTTACCTGGCCGGTGTGCTGGATGCGCATTTCGGGGCGCTCTATGCCTGGATGATTATCATGGGGGCGAGCGGAGCCCTGCTGTTCGGGCTGGGAGTCTACCACTCGCGGATCCTTCCGTCGGGGGGCGCGGCCACGACGCAGGCCGGCCGCAGCTTCCATGAGACGATGCGCGAAACCTGGTCGGTCTTCCGGCTCTTCTTCCAGAAGCGCTACATCTGGATCTATATCGCGTGGATCGTCTTCTACCGTTTTGCCGAAGGGCTCGTCATCAAGATCGTGCCGCTGTTCCTCAAATCGCCGCTTGCCGAGCAGGGTCTGGCGCTGACCAAGAGCCAGATCGGGCTCTATTACGGGACGTTCGGCGTGGCGGCCTTCGTCATCGGGTCGATTCTGGGCGGTTATTTCATCTCGTGGCGCGGGCTTCGCCGGGCGCTCTTCCCGCTGTGCTGCATCTTCAACGTGCCGTTTGCGGTCTATGCGTTGCTGGCGTGGTTGCAGCCTTCCAGCCCGGTGCTGGTCTGCGGGGCCATCGTCTTCGAGTATTTCAGCTACGGGTTCGGGTATGTCGGGCTGACGCTCTTCATCATGCAGCAGGTCGCCCCGGGCAAGCACCAGATGGCCCACTACGCCTTCGGTACGGCGCTGGCCAACCTGGGCGTGATGCTGCCGGGGATGGTCAGCGGTGTGATCAGCGATGCCGTGGGCTACCGGGCTTTCTTCCTGTGGTCGCTGCTGGCCACCGTTCCGGCGTTCATCCTGACGTGGACGGTACCTTTCTCGCACGACCCCGAAAAGGAGGCGAAGGCGGCCGGAGAAGAGCCTGCGTAACGGCCTTCCTGTGGCAGGAGCGGCGGTCCGGAAGATTCCGGACCGCCGCTCCTGTTTGTACGGGCATCCCGTCTGCGGCTATTCGCCGACGGGTTCGAAAGATACGGCGCAACCGCCGGCCGGGAGCATCTCGATCCGCAGGGAGTCTGCGGCGGAGAGCCTCCGCTCCTCGATCCGGCAGGCCGTCCGCAGCGGGGAGTCGGGGTCGTCGGCGTAGATCCGGGCCGTGTAGGCCACGCCGGGACGGAGAAAGTCGAGCGGCTGTACGATGGCCCGGGCTTCGCCGTTGGTCCCGGCGCCGAGGAAGAAGCGGTCGCCGGCACGTCGTGCCACGACAATATAATCGCCGATTTCGCCTTGCAGCGCCTCGGACCAGTCGCAGTCGGCGTCGAAGTCGCGGAAGAAGCGGAAGGCCGGATGTCCCTCGTAGTTCTCGATCAGGTCGGCGGCCATCTGCAAGGGAGAGTAGATGATGACCCAGTTGGCGATTTGTCGGGCGAGCGTGGTTTTGATTTCGCAGCGGGAGTTGTCGCCGTTCCACTGGATACGGCCGGGATCGTTTTTTGCCCGTTCGTAGTAGATGTCGAAGATTCCCGGCGTGTAGTCCATCGGTCCGCTCAACAGCCGCACGAACGGAAGCGTGCAGAGATACTCCGCGGAGTTGCCTTCCGACCAGGCGTTCCACTCCATGCCGCGGGCCCCTTCGCGGGTCATCATGTTGGGCCACGTGCGGCGGATGCCGGTCTCCTTGATCGGTTCGTGGACGTCGAGCATGATGCGGTACTTCGCGGCCGTCTCCACGACGCGCTGGTAGTGCTGCACGCCGTACTGCGAATGGTGGGAGTATCCGCCGCGGAATCCGCCGGCATACCCCGTTTTGAGGGTGTGGACGCCGAGTTCGGCGTAGCGATGCATGGCCCGCTCCATGTTTGCCTCGTAATCGGGGATGTTGCCTCCGGTCTCGTTGTGCATCCAGAGTTCGACCCCCTTCTCGGCGGCGTAGCGGGCGATGCGTTCCAGATCGAAGTCGGCATAGGGCTCCACGTAGTCGAACTGCTGGTTCCCGCCCCAGTTCTCCCAGCCGCGGTTCCATCCCTCGAACAGCACGCCCTGGATGTTGTTTGCCGCGGCGAAGTCGATGTGGCGGATGGCGTTTTCGGTCGTTGCGCCGTGGCGGGGTCCCATGGTCCAGACCTGCGTGCCGAGGTGCATGCCCCACCAGACGCCGACGTACTTCTGGGGGTGGATCCACGATGTGTCGGCGATTTTCGAGGGTTCGTTGAGGTGGAGGATCAGCGCCGAGTTGATCAGGTCGACGGCCCGGTCGCCGATTTGCAGCGTCCGCCAGGGGGTGGTGAAGGAGCCTGCGAGACGGGCCTTCACGCCGTCGGGCAGCGGGGCCGGCTCGGCCTTGAAGAGGAGCGAATCCTGCCGCACGAGGTGGATTTCGGGGTAGTCGTAGAGGGCGGCTTCGTGAATCGAGCCGTAGAGGCTGCCGATGCGGAAGGTGAAGGGTGTGTTGGCCCGTTCGACAGCCGATACGGGGAGTTCGCGGTAGGGGAGTTCGTAGGTGTCGTAGTTCCCGTCGATGCTCCACGAGAGCCCGTCCTGCGCGAAGCGGAAGGCGGTCCGTTCGTCCGTGATGCGGAGCGAGTCGGCCGGAGTCCGGTATTCGTATCGGAATCCCACGCCGTCGTCGAAGGCCCGCACGCGCAGGGTGAGGACGATGCCTTCGGGGTTGCGCATCTCGACGGCCATTTCGCGGTGCCGGTCGCGGAGGATTTTGTTTTCGCCCCAGGGTTGGGTCCAGGTTTCGTCGCGGCGGTCGCGTGCGACCCGTTCGATCGAGAAGCCGTCGGCGAGGTTCGCTTCGCGGGCTTCGAGTCCGAGCCGCGACGGTGCGATGAGCGGCCGGCCGTCGACCTCGACCTGCCAGGCGGGGCTTCCGGCCTCATTCAGGGTGACGGTGGCGCGGATCCTCCCGTCGGGGGAGGAGACGCTGGTGTCCGGGGTGCAGGCTGCCAGGACGAGGGCCGTTGCGAGCCCTGTCGCGACGGCGGCGGAACGGAGCGGGGATCGTTTCATGGTCGGTTTCTGTGAACGGTTTCGGCCGGCCGGGACCCGGCCGGGGGCGGGGTCTGCGCGGCACGATGGCAAAGTTAGCATTTTGGGCGTTCCGAACCAAATCCGCGGTTCACTCGATCGCGCTCCGCACTCCGATTCAGTCCGCTGTTTCCGGCGGGCGGATCTGCCGGAAACAGGCGGTTCGGATTTGAATCCGAACCGCCTTTCCGCACGGATGCGGCTTCGGGGCACAGCCGCTCCGCCTTCCGGATGTCAGAAGCGCACCCTGGCGCCGAGCGAGCAGCGGATGCCGTAGTACTCGGCCTGCTTCACGCGGTCCTTCGTACCCTGGTAGTAGCGCAGGGGCTGGTTCAGCAGGTTGCCCACCTCGGCGAAGATCGAAATGTGCTTCGAGGCGCGGACCGAGACGTTGGCGTCGAGGTAGTTGACGCTGTCGTAGTAGCGGTCGGTGAAGGGGGTCATGCCCATCTCCTCGTTGTCGAGGAACGAGCTGGCGTAGTTGTACGAGAGGGTTGCCGTGAGGCGCCTGTTCTCGAAGTAGAGCGAAGCGTTGACCGTATGCTCGGGGGTTCCGGGCAACTGGATGTCATCGGCGCTGCGCCCGGCGAAGATCGGGTCGGTCAGGCGCGTAACCTTCGAACGGTTGTAGGTGTAGTTGGCATAGATGCCGAAGTTCTTCAAGGCGGGGGCGATGAATCCCAGGTCGCGCTGGAAGGCCGCTTCGATGCCGAAGAGCGTGGCGTCGCCGGCATTGACGGCCTTGTAGAGCTCCTTGAATTCGGTTCCGCCGATCGTCTGGTCCTCGATCATGGCGTCGACGATGAAGTCGGAGATCTCCTTGTAGTAGACGCCGGCCGAGACCAGACCGATCGACTTGAAGTAGTATTCGAACATCAGGTCGCAGTTGTTCGAGACGGTGTTGCGCAGGTCGGGGTTGCCCATCGTGTACTCCTCGTCGGCGAGGTTCACGCGGTCGCCGGGGACCATCTGGCGGAATTTCGGACGGGCGAGCGTCGTGGTGAAGCTGGCGCGCAGCACCATGTTGTCCACGGGTTCGTATTTGAGCAGCACGGAGGGGAGCCAGTTGTCCGTATCGTTCTTGCGGGAGGTCGGTGTCGAGGTGATGTTCTCCTCGTCGGCATCCACGTGGAGGGCGTTTCCGGTGTAGTCGTAGGCGGTGTGTTCGAGGCGGAGTCCGGCGATGAGTTTCAGCCGGTTGCCGAACTGCTGGTCATAGCGCAGATACCCGGCGTGAATGGTCTCCTTCCCGGTGTAGTTCTCGGCCTCCTCCATCGGGTTGCGCGTGCGGTCGAACAGTGCGGCGTCGGTGAAGTCGAGGTGCGAGAGGTACTGTTTGCTGACGAAATCCCCGACGGTATAGTCTCCGGCGTAGAAGTTCCGGCGCGTGGCGTCGAAGGTGTTGCCGGCGCCCATGGCCCGGGCGAGGAACGAAGCCTCGTCGGCGGGCTCCACGTCGTAGAAGGTGATCAGTTTCGACTTCTCCTTGTCCTGATACTTGTATCCGGCGCGGAGCGTTCCGGCGAAGGTCCCGGTGAAGAGGCGGGCCCGGAGGTCGATATGGGCCTTGTATTCGTTCTCCTCGATCTCGCTGAACGACTCGGTCAACTCGTCGAGCTTGATGAAGTTCGTCGTGTTGAGATCCATGAGCGAGGGGTCGGCCGGCGTGAAGCGCGGTTCGCGTTCGTCGGAGAGGTCGACATCGAAGCGGATCGGGTTCTCCTCGTCGCTTTCCAGACCGATGTACCGCTCGTTGGGACGCTCCTCCGAGGCGCGGGCGTAGTCGAAGCCCCACTCGACGCCGAGCCAGCCGAGGTTGTGTTCTCCCGAGAGGGCGATGTCGGCGGTCTGCTGGCGTTCGAGGCGTGCGAACTTGTTGTCGGGCGATCCGCCTTTGGTCTGGCGGCGCAGGTAGGCCGTGGCCGTACCGTCCGCCTCGGGCGTGATGTCCTTGTAGGTCAGGCGGTAGCGATTCTCCCAGTCGTTGCGGCGGTTGTACATGCCGCGGAGCTCGATCTTGTGGTTCTCGTTGAATTTCCAGTCGAGCGAGAGCGAGTAGCTCTGGCGTTCGCGGTGGACGTAGTACTGCCGGACCTCGAACTCGTCGACATAGGCGTTGCCGGCCTCGTCCTCCTTCCAGGTCGCCTCGATGTTGTCCGAACCGATCGGGTTGTTGTGGTAGGCGAGCGACGCCATGACGCCCAGCCTGTCCTTGAAGAAGCGCGAGCCCCAACTTGCCGAGCCGTTGAAGGTGACGCGCTGCGAGATGGGGTTGTAACCGGCGCCGGCCGTGGCGGCCACGGTCTGACGATAGGGCGAATTCTTCGTGACGAGGTTCACCGTACCACCGATCGCATCGCCGTCCATGTCGGCCGTGACGACCTTGTGGACCTCGATGGTCTGAATCATGTCCGTCGGGATGAGGTCCAGCTGTGCGGCGCGGGAGTCGCCCTCGGCCGAGGGCAGACGGTTGCCGTTGAGCGTCACGGAGGTGAGGTCGGGGGCCGTGCCGCGGACCTGCCCGAAGCGCGCCTCGCCCTGGTCGTACTGGACGTTGATGCCGGGGATACGCTTCATGGCGTCGCCGATGTTGGCGTCGGCGAAGCGGCTCATCTGGTCGGCGGCGACGATGTTGCTCACGCCGTCGTTGTTCTTCTGGATGGAGAGGGCGCGGCGCTGTCCCTCGACGATGCCCGAGACGACGACGTTGCCGATGGCCATTCCCTCGTGGAGGAGGAATTCGCAGTGCAGGGTCTGCTCCTTGCGGATGTCATAGGTCTGGCAGATCTGTTCGTAGCCGACGTAGTTGACGCAGACGTCGTATTGCCCTTCGGGGACACCGCGCAGGGAGAAGCTTCCGTCGGCGGCCGTGACGGCGCCGAGATTCAGTGTGCGGATGTAGACCACGGCGCCCTGAATGGCACGACGATTGTCGTCGAGGACGACGCCGGTGATCGACCCGCGGGGAGCCGCAGCGAGGGCGGCGGCCGCATCGGTTTCGGTTTCGCCGACGGGAGCTGCCGTCAGCAGGAGCGGCGCGGATGCGCACAGCACCGCTGCGAAAAGGATGGGAAGGCAATGTTTCTTCATACGCATTGAATTTGATTCCGATTTCTGCGGCAAAAGTAGAGGGGGATTGTTACTTTGCTTTTATGGCTCTGCAACATCCTGGTTGCAAGGGTGTTGCAAATCCGTTAAATTCGCCGGGCCGGATTCCGCGCATGCGATTATTGCCTATCTTTGCAGTCGGAAAAACTTTTTAACCGTTGTTTGTATGAACAAGATCTGCTTTATGCTGTTGGCATTGGTCTTTGCGTCGTGTGCATCGACCGAGCCGGAAAAGAGGGCCGCCGAGGGAACCTATGACGGCGAGTTGAACATCCTGATGCTGGCCGATGCGGGCCGGAACGGCTCCTACGACCAGCGCCTGAATGCCGAATGGATGGGGGTCTATGCCGACGCCCTGGGTCCGGAGTTCGTGATCTCGTGCGGGGACCTGTTCCACTATCAGGGGATCCAGTCGACCGAAGACCCGCTGCTGTGGAGCAACTTCGAGAGCATCTACACGCACGGGGAGTTGCAGTGCCCGTGGTACGGGGTGCTGGGCAACCACGAGTACCGCGGCAACACGCAGGCGATGATGGATTATTCGGAGGTGAGCCGGCGCTGGAACATGCCGGACCGTTATTATACGCTGTCGGTTCCGCTGGACGACGATGAACCGGATTCGGAGCGGGTGCGTTTCGTCTTCATCGACACGGCGCCGCTGATCGACAAGTACCGGAACGATCCGGCACAGTACCCCGACGTGCAGGAGGTGGATCCCGATGCCGAGGTGCGGTGGATCGACAGCGTGCTGCGCGTATCGCCGGAGCGGTGGAAGATCGTGGTGGGACACCACCCGCTGTACTCCTACGACAAGAAGGACGACATCGAGCAGGAGAACCTGCGGGCCCGGTTGGAGGAGGTATTCCGCCGGAACGGGGTCGATGCCTACTTCTGCGGGCACATCCACACGTTCCAGCATATCCGTACGGGGCGGGACAGCATCGACTACGTGGTGAGCACCTCGGCCTCGAAGCAGCGGGCTCCGCAGCGCGGACCGCTGACGCAGTATGCGAGCGAGAATTCGGGCTTCGGGCTGCTGTCGTTCGACGAGGGGGTGATGCACTACACGCTGGTGAACAGCCGCGGCGAGCTGGAATACGAGATCGAACGCCGCAAGTGACGCTCCGCCCGGAAGAGGTGCCGCGACGCCCCGCCTGCAACGGGCGGGGCGTCTGCTCGGAGCCGGAATCAAAAACGGACCCCGATATTGCGGGGTCCGTTTTTCGATGACCGGGAGCGGAGGATCTATTCCATTCCGTACGAGAGGGCTTTCGGACGGCTCATGACCTGTTCGTATTGTTTCCCGAATCCGTCGGTCACGACGATCCGCAGCGATGATGAGGCCGTGCGGGCCTTCACCTTGAACATGTGGGCCGTGTAGGAGGTCGGGAAGGTCAGGGTGCTGGCTTTGGCGAGTTTGCGCATGTTGTAGGAGAGCACGTGCAGCGGGTCGTATGTGCGGACCCGGGTCGTTGTCAGTTTCGAATTGTCCGAGAGATCCGTCACTTCGATCTTCCAGTCGTCGGCCCAGTCGAAAACGTTGATGAGCACTTCGTTGTTGCTGTTCTTCTGATCGTAGCCACAGGCATACTTCGTGAAATCGGCGTTGCTGGCCGACGGACAGAGCTCCGATTTTTCGAGCAGGCATTCGTTCAGGTCATACGTGCGGAACTGGTAGGAGGCCTCCTTGCCGATGCCCTTGTAGTACCAGCCGACCTGTTGTCCGGAGGCCTCGAAAATCTTGTATCCGCCGGGCGATCCGTCGCGGCAGATGTGGTTTCCGGCGTAATCCGTGTGTCCCGTCCACCACCACGTGGCGCATACGGCCGCGATGTTGTGTTCGCGCAGGGATTCCGATTCCGTGACGTTGAAATTGTTGTGGGTGTGTCCCGAGAGGATGCTCACGTCGTAGCCGTCGAGACACGCCACGAATTGTTCGGCGGCCTCGATGTTGTACTCCGTGGTCGGCTGCCCGGCCGTATTGAGCTTCGGCGTCGTGTGCAACGGGATGTGCATGCCGATGAAGACCGGCGTCTGCCTGTCCACCGTTGCGAGGTCCTTTTTCAGCCATTCGAGTTTTTCGTCCGCGATGCGGGCCGCGTAGCTGTGCGTTCCGCTGATCCCGTCGGGGTTTTCATAGACGACGTTGTCGAGCAGGATGTAGTGGATGCCGCCGATGTTGAACGAGAAGTCCGTGGGTCCGACGATCTGGCGGAAGGGGGCCGCGGCTTCGAAGTCGTTGTTGGCGATCTGCGGGTCGTTGTCGTGGTTGCCCGGTGCGCTGAACACGGGGAAATCGAGCGATTTGAGGTCGTTCTGATAGTCGCTCAAATCGTAGTTGTTGTCGTACCAGTAGCTGTCCCAGGCCAGATCTCCGAGGGCGATGCCGTAAACCGGGATGTTCTCCTTACGGCAGCTTTGCAGGTAGTCGGTCATTTCGCGCAGGAAGCCGCTCTGGAACTGGCTGCGGTCCGAGACGCGGTTGGCCAGATGGACATCCGTGAAGACCACCACGCGGTGCCGGTCGTTGTCGCGCTTCGTGAGCGGGAAGTCGCGCTGTTCGACCGTCGAGGCCGGCTGGTTCAGGTAGCGGAAGAACTGGGGAGTCGTTCCCGAATGTTCCACTTCGTAACCGCTCGGGACCGAGATGAAGACATATCCGTTTTTCTTGTCGGAGTTGAGGTAGTAGATGCCTTTTGCATCCGTTTTCGTCACTTCGGTCCCGTCCGAGACGACCACGCCGGCAACGGGCTGTCCGCCGCAGGAGACGATTCCCTTGACGTTCATGCCCGCCTGGTCGGGAACGTCCGAGAGCAGGTTGATGGTCGTACGCCCGAGGAGCAGCCGCTGGTCGTTGCGCAGCACGTAGACCTTGTATTCTCCGTTGGTCAGGCCGTCGGGGACGGTGAAGACGATCTCCGAGGCGGAGACCCGTACGGTCGGAGCGGTATACTCCGTCGAACCGACGAGCGCCGAACGGAGCAGAATGACATCCCCGGTTTTGAACCCCTTGCCGGAGACAGCGATTTCGCCGCCGACCGAGGTGTCGATCTGTTCGGGCAGCACGACATCCGAAATGTTGAGGATGCCGCTCTCTCCGGTGTCGTCTTTCGAACAGCCCGCGCTCCAGGCCGCGAACAGAATCAGGACCGTCGAGATGGCGGCCATACGACGGATCATTGGCGTGAAAAGGTTGTTTTTCATAGGTTGTGCATTTGGTTTGTCCTGTGGTCTGCGGAGTCGCCCGACCTCCGGGACGCGGGAAATTCCCCGCGTCCCGGAGGTGTCAGGCTTCCGTCTGCAAATCGTCGATACGGGCGAGCAGCCCGTAGAAGGCGGCGTGTCCGATATGGGCTGCCGGAGCGATGCGCCGCAGGCATTCTGCTCCATGCAGGCCTTTGCGCAGACCCGGTTCGAGGTGGATGTACGAACGGGAGATCTGGCCGCCCAGCAACAAACACTCGATGCGTTCTTCGAGGATCCGTGCGCGGAGAGCCTCGCCCAATGTGCGGCCTACGGTCGCAAAGGTCTCCCGGGCTGCCGGGTCGCCCTCGCCGGCCATGCGTCCCAGATCGGCGACCGTGAGCGACGGCTCCGTGCCCCGTCCCGTTATCTCGCCGTAGATCCGCAGGAAGGCGCGTTTCGAGGCGTAATCCTCGAGGATCCCGTCGCGGAAGGGCGTCTTGTAAATGGTGATCCGCGGTGATCCGGTCGGGGAGTACTGCACCCGGCCGTCGAGACAGCAGGCGAATCCGAGTCCTGTCCCGAGGGAGATGAGCGCCGCGTTGGCGAAGCCCCGGGCATTTCCGCAACGCATTTCGCCCAGCATCGCGGCGTTCACGTCGTGCATGAACAGGACGGGCATCGACGGCCCCACGGCGGTCCGGGTGCGGAGCAGGTCGAGCAGCGATATGCCGTATACGCTCCGGAACTTGTGCGACATCAGCGGAATGCCGTGCTCGAAGTCGAAGGGCCCCGGGAAGGCGATTCCCAGCCCTCCGATCCGCAGCTCCCGCTCCGCCGCGGAGCGCATGCCTTGCTCCACGGCGGTGACGAGTGCCTGTTCGATCGCTTCGCGCGGCCCGTCCGACGGCATCGGAACGGAGTATTCCGTCCCGGGGAGAAACTCGCCCGCGCCATCGGCAATCACGGCTTTGAGAAATGTTCCTCCGACGTCGAAAAGCAATTTCCCGTTATTCGGCGTCGAATCCATCTTTGAGCATGGTCTTGTGCACGCAGATCGGCTCCGTGCGGAGGTTCTCGATGACGTAGCGTCCCATGTCCGCGGGAACGACCACCATGTCCATGAATTCGGCGTCGAAGTGGCGTTCGGGGTGTTCGACCGAGCGGATGCGGATCCGTTCGCCGTCGACGAGCGTCAGCACGTGGAACTTGCCGTTCGTGTTGTCCTCGATGCTGGTCTCGAATTCGAGGCGGCGCAGCGAGAAGTAGAGCATGTCGCACTCGCCGACGATGTATTCGGTCCAGGTGTCGCCCTGACGGGCGATGCGGGGCTGCTGCACGATGTGGTCATGGACCCACGAAGCCTTGCGCTCGAAGGCGAGGTTGCGTTCGCCGTGCCAGGTGTGGATCGGGCGGGGTTTGCCGTCGAGGTCGGCGCGCAGGTAGTCGTAGAGCTTGTAGGTGTAGGAGCCGATCGTCAGACTGCCGATCTCCAACACCACCTGGTTGCGGCCCGAGGAGTGGATCGTTCCGGCCGGGAGCATGACCTGCAAGCCGGGTTTCGAGACCTCGTAGTTGACATATTTCAGGTAGTCGACGGGTTTGTACTCCGTGTCGGCGAGTTTGATGTCGCGGATGAACTGCTCGGTGTCGGCATCGTCGCGGAATCCGACGAACGTGCGGGCGTTGTGCCCTGCCACGACCACGTAGTAGCTTTCGTCCTGACGCCCCAGTTCATCGAAGTTCTCCTCGTTGTAGCGGGCTCCCGAGTGGACCTGGATCGACATGTTGCCGTTGCTGTGGTACGAGTCGTCGTAGTTGAAGCGGATGGGGAAGTATCCGTGGAACTTTTTCACGCAGGCGTTGCCCATGATGGCCTCGCCCTCGCGCTGTACGAAGGTGAAGAAGGGGAATTCGACCCGTTCGGCTCCGGCTTCGACAACGATGCTGACCTCCATCGGGATCAGGTCGAAGACCCACGCACAGTTGCGCATGGCGTCGGGCAGGTTGCGGAGCCGCTTGACATAGGTGCCGCCCCAGACCCCTTCCAGATAGACGGGCTTGCAGCGGAACGGATAGGCGGCCAGGGCCCCGAGCATCTGCTCCATGGCCTCGCGCGGCAGCAGGTGGATGCGGTCGTGGTGGTCGGAGGCGACGTAGTAGTCGAGCACACCCTGCTGCACGAGCTCTCCGCGCAGGTGTACGGCCATTTCGAAGTCGACGTAGTAGCAGCGGCGGATGACGAGGTTGGCCGGGCGGGCCGTCCGGTCGCCCAGGTTGGCATACTCACCGCGGCGGATGCGCAGGATCGACTCCTTGGGGGTGACGTCGAAGTAGCATTTCACGTCGTAGAGCGGACGCAGACTGCCGATCAGACAGCCGTATCCGTAGACGGCGATCACCTTGCCGCACGGAACCTCGCTGCGCAGCTCGGAGAGCCGGCAGCGGAACGCTTCGATCTTTTCCGCGTCGAACATCGCTTCGAAGCCGCCCCGGAAGATCCGTCCGTAGAGCAGGGTCGGGTCTTTCTTGCGGTCCCATTCCAGATAGGGGTCGACCATTTCGTGGATCGCTTCTTCGGATTTGTAGACCCGGGCGAAATCCACCGCTTCGAATTCGATGCCGAGGAGACCGAGCTGCTGCGAGAGCAGGTTGATCATCCGCGACCAGTCGGCCGTGGTGTATCCGTCGAATGCGACGATGAGGTTGCGTCGGGGGGCGGTTTTCAGCGTTGCGGCGAACTCCCGGGCGAGACGGGCTGCCGCTTGCAGGGTCCCGGCCGTGACGGATTCGATGGTCTTGGGGGCGAGTACCGGCTTGTTGACGGCCCGCGGGTCGTCGTAAGGGTACGGATTGTACATGAAGCTCATGATCTGGAAATTTTATGGATTTTTTTGTGGATGATGCGGTGTTTATTCGATCGGGTGGAAGTCGAAGTCCATCAGGGCGGCGACCTCTTTCAGTTCGCGGCGGTAGTCGCCGTCGACCACGCCGAAATGCTGCGTGCTGCCCACGCGGAGGATCTGTTCGAAGAACCGCTCGACGGGGATCTCCGGACGGAAGATGCTGTGCGAGTAGGTGGCCAGGATGTGGTCGCCGGGGAGCGATTCGGCCATGCCGCAGATGAGTTTGTAGCGGCCGTTCTCCTCGATGAGCTGTGCGAGGGTCTTCCGCCCCGGGGAGATGCGGTACCAGGCGAACGGCGCTCCGGCGTAGCGGTAGCTGGTCTTGGCGAACCGCACGTCGCGGGCGATGACCACGTTCTGCTGCCAGGCGGGGTCGTTGTGGTCGTTGGGCCCGGCGTGTCCTCCGGCGAAGGTCCCGAACTCGGATTCGATGTGGAAGGGTTCGAGGAAGTTCACGTGCTTTCCGGAGAGCAGTTTCAGGATGTAGCAGATCAGTCCGGCGCCCGTGTCGGCTTCGGGAACGAGCATCGAGGTGTGTTCGTTGAACCACGGGTGGTAGAATCCGGCCCGCAGTCCCACCAGCTGGAACATGGCCTGGTCGATGTCGTTGAATACCAGAATGTCGGAGTCGGACATGCGGGCCATTTCAGCCAGTCCGATCGAGGCGCGGACCGAGGCGCGGAACTTTTCGGGATCCACGTCGTCCATCATCCGGTAGCGGTCGGTCAGCTCGTCGCAGTAGGCGTTGAGCGCGCCATCGCTCACGCTGTCGATGACCTCGCCGTAGGTCGAGTAGGGGAGGAAATGGATCTCCGGTCCGATCTTCGTGAAGAGGTTGTAGGGGTCGACATAGGTGGACCACATCGCTTCGTTGTAGTTGGCCAGCAGGCCGAGGTTCGACTGCCGCAGCAGACTGCGCACGCGGGCCGCGGCGGCGAAGGTCCGGATCTGCTCGGTCACCTCGGCGCGTGATCCCATGACGATGCGGACATGTTTCCGTCCGATGCGGGGCAGCGACCCCGAGCCTTCGAGCGATCCGACCAGTGTTCCGGAACAGAGATACTCGATGAAGTCGTCCTCGTCGAGTGTGTCGCGGAAGGCCATCCGCTCCCGGGCCACGTTGACGAAGATCATCGGCAGTTCGGGCATGTCGCGCAGGAAGCGGATCCAGGCGAAATCCTCCGACCAGGAGAGGAACTCCGCGATGACGAAGTCCACCTTTTCGGCATAGAACCGCTCCATGGCGCGGCCGACGTCTTCCCGTTCGTAGACGATACCCGGGAAAACGACGTCGAGGAAGTCGAGCGTTCCGAGAATCTCCTCCACCTGTATGGCCTTGCGTTCCCCATAGGTTCCGTGCGGCAATCCTTCGCCCAGATTCTTGAACCGGGGCGATGCGATCAGGAGCAATCCTGCCTTCGCTTTTCTGTTTTTCTGATTGCTATCCATGTTTGATACGATTATAGTTTTTCATGTAGAACCACTTGCTTCCGGCAAGCATTGCCACGCCGCAGACGAGCCATACGCCGGCGAGCATCGTGATGCCGAAGGAGAGTCCGGCAGCCTCCTTCACGGCGCCCAGGACGACGGGTGCCAGGGCGCCGATGGCGAATCCCGTCATGATCATGACGCCGGAGGCCGAGGAGTGGTAGCGTTCGGGGACGACGTCGTAGAGGACCGTGTAGGTGTTGGCGTCGAAGAAGGCCCGGGCGAATCCGAACCCGGCGAATCCGAGGTAGATGACCCACAGCGTCGCGGAGTGTCCCATCATCACGATGAACGGCACGGCGACCAGCAGGCCGATGCCCTGCATGGCCATCCGGCCTGCCGGATGTTTCGCTCCGATCCGGTCGGAGACGCGCCCGGCGATCAGGATTCCCGCGAAGGCGAACAGGTGGGTGTAGAACATCGAATGGAATCCCGCGGCGGCCAGATCCATGTCGAAACGTTCGTAGAGATAGGTGGGCATCCAGGTCAGATAACCCGTCAGCACGAAGATCAGACCCGAGAAACAGAGCGTCAGAATAAGCGCCGTAGGGGTTGTGAAGACGATGCGGAAGCCCTCGACGAAACGGGGTTTCGGGGCCTTCTCTCCGTTGGTGTCCGTTGCGGGAGCCTTGCGGTCGCGCAGGCGCAGGGCCATGATGATGCCGTGCAGAACGCCGATTGCGCCGAAGATGTAGAAGGCGCTGCGCCAGCCCCAGAGTTCTCCGACGACTCCGGCGGCGTATCCGCTGATGATGATGCCGATATAATAGGCCGTCTGATGGATCGACATGGCGAAGGCGCGCGTGCGGTCGTGGTAGTCGGCGATGAGCGAGTAGTTGGCCGGGCCGAAGAAGGCCTCGCCGCCGCCCGTGGCGACGCTGCGCATCACGACGAGCATCAGGAATCCGTTGCAGAGTCCCGTGAACATGGTTGCGACGCTCCAAAAGAGCACGCTTGCCGTCACGATCCATTTGCGGCTGAAACGGTCGCCGATGAAGCCTCCGATCGGGACCAGTACGGCATAGAAGAGGTTGAAGATCGTGGCGATCGTGCCGACGGCCACGTCGCTCAATCCCAGGTCCTCGCGGATAAGCGGCAGCACGACGTTGAAGACCTGCCGATCCGCCTGATTGAGCAGATAGGCGACCCAGAGCAGTGCGAGTACCTCCCACTTGTATTTTGAGCCCGTGCGGGGCTTGTTGTTTTCCTTCATGGCTGGTTAAGCGTTTTTCGACATTCGGAAGCGGTCAGAAGCGCATGTCGCGGGTCGAACCGGAGGCCTGTCGTTCGGTGGTCCGCGTTCCTTCGGGCAGGGCGCTGCGTTCGAGGATGACCACCGGGCTGTCCCAGACGGGCAGTCCCGTGAACTTCATGCGACCGCCGTCGGAGTGCCCGTGGTATTTGGGCAGGGCATAGATGCGTCCGGTCACCATTTCGATCAGTACGGGGTCTTTGAGCGCGAGGCCTTCGATCCACAGTTCGATCGGTTCGAAGGTGAGGTCGTCGGAGGGGATGCGGTCGTTCTGCCAGACGATGGCGCCGATCAGCTTGTCGTCTTCACGCTCGATGCCGGCCACGGTGAGTCTCCGCGGCGTGTTGCTCTCGCAGTTCAGCCGTCCGGCCGACCGGAATTCCGGTCGGAAAAGGTTGACCATGTGCTGCACCGTATGGAACGACGGACGTTTGTAGACCACCTCCTTGAAGAGGTTGGTCCGTAACAGCCCGAACGACTGCTGCATGTTGGGATATTGGAGATCGACGAACGTGAAGATCGACGAGCGGATGCCCATCATCCAGTCGTTGGCCATGCGGCGGGCCACCCATTTTGCCTGGCTGTACTCGCTCCATTCGTAGTAGCGCAGGGCGTGGGCCCATTCGAGGGTCGACGGGCATCCCGATTCGCCCTGGAAGAGCCGGATGTCGGGGTTGTAGGCGCGGATCAGTTCGGCGAGGGCCTCGATGCCGGGGGTGGCGTCGTCGGGGTTCTCGTGGTAGGGGTGGAAGCTCACATAGTCGAGCATGCCGAGTTGTCCGCGTTCGCGGAGCAGGTCGAGGACGTGTTTCGTGTATCCCAGCGGCATGCGCGAGAGCCCCATTCCGATGATGACGGCGTCGGGCTGGATGCGGCGGATCGTACCGACGGTGTTCGACAGCAGCGATGCGTAGGCGTCGTAATTCGTTCGGTTCTCCCCGAGGTTGGGTTCGTTCCAGATCTCCCATTCGTGGACCTTGCCCCGGTAGCGCGAGACGATCGTTTCGACGAATTTCAGCCACGCCTTCATCGTGGGCTCGTCGGTGAAGATTTTCGATCCGAGACTCTTCTCGGCGCCGTATACGGGATTTCCGTATCCGAGGTTGATCCACGGCTGCACGCCCTCTTCCAGCATGCCGTCGACGATGTGGTCGAGCCACGCGAAGTCGTAGTGTCCCTTTTTCTGCTCGCAGCGTGCCCAGCCGCTCTGGATGCGGGCCGAAGCGACGCCCAGCTCGCTCAAAAAGGGTTTGTAGTTGTCGAAATTGCCGTAGTCGCGGTCGAGGGTTTCGCAGCCGATCGACCAGTCGGAGGCCCCCAGTTCGTGGGTGGTACGGGTCGGCAGTGAACCGACGAGTTCGAGTTCGGGGCCGGTCATCAGCAGTTTTTTCCACGTCAGCGACCAGTGCGGGGTTTCGGTCTGGGCCGAAGCGGAGACGGCCAGGCAGGCCGTTGCCGCCGTGGTGCAGATAAACTTGCTCATTTGTCGGGGATTTAGTGTCATGTTCGAGTTATTTTTTCTATATTTGTACTAAATCAGATCACACTTAACTCAACACCTGTTTTTCCATAAACTAATTTAGTGTATTGTGGTGTGGTGCAAATATAGTCCAAAATATTGCGAAAAACAAAAAAAACAGTTACTTTTTATACTTCCGGATATGGCATATACCATAAAAATCGATCTGAAATCGCAGACTCCTGTTTACAAGCAGCTCATCAGCAATGTTGAAACGGCCATCCACGACGGTGAATACCGGTACGGGGACCTGCTGCCGTCGATGAACGAGCTCTCGCTCCAACTGGGTATCTCGAAAGAGACGGTTAAGAAGGCCTATTCGCTCATGCGCGACAAGGGGATCATCAGCGCCACGCAGGGCAAGGGGTTCTATGTTTCGTCCGAGAACAGCGGGCAGAAGCCCAAGATTCTGGTGCTCTTCGATAAATTGAGCACCTACAAGCAGGTGCTTTTCAGCTCGTTCTCCTCGACGATCGGGACGCAGGGGGAGATTACCATCCGGCTGCACAACCAGCAGGTCGAACTGCTCGAATACTACATCGACGAGAACCTCGACCTGTTCGATTACTATGTCATCACGCCGCATTTCCCGCTCGACGAGCCCACGCAGCGGCGAGCGGTCAAGGCGCTCACGCGGATTCCGAACCGCAAACTCATCCTGCTCGACCGTTACATCGAGTCGCTGCCGGGCAATTACGGCGTTGCCTATCAGGATTTCACCAACGACGTCTACGACGGGCTGATGCAGGCTTCGAAGAAGCTCCAAAAACAGAACAAGCTCAACATCATCACCGAAGCGTCGAGCCTCTACTACTCCTTCATCCGCGAGGGAGCCGAGCGTTTCTGCGCCGATCACGGCATTCCGTGCGAGTTCCACCAGACGGTGACTCCGGAGATCGTCCGTCCGCAGGAGGTTTATCTGATTCTCAACGGCCAGCTTGATACGGAGCTCATCGACCTGGCCCGTGCCGCGAAGGAGAAAAAGCTCAAAGCGGGCCGGGACATCGGTTTCATCTCCTACAACGAATCTCCGATCAACGAGATCGTGCTGAACGGACTGACCACCATTTCGACGGATTTCCGGCAAATGGGGGCTGTGGCCGCCCGGATGATTCTCGACAAGCAGCTGCGCAAGGTGAAGTGCGATTTCCGGATGACGCGTCGCAGCACGTTCTGACGCGGGGCCGGTGATCCCGGATCCGGATCTGCAACAAACAACCCTGCCCGTCGGGGCAGGGTTGTTTGTGTTTCCGGAATCTCCCGGCGGATCAGTATCCGGGATTCGGCTCGATGTTGGGCATGACGTTGAGGGTCGTGGTGGGGATGGGCCAGAGGTAGTGTTTCGGGAGGAAAACCCGCTGGGCGAGCTTGTCGACATAGACGTCGTTGGTGAAGAAGTCGGGCTCCCCCTTCACGACGATCGAGAAGTTCGGACATCCGTCCTCGTCGATCTCCGGCACGGCGCCGTGGAACCACATGCCGTTGTCGATGTAGGCGCGCTGGCGTTTTTCATCCTTTTTGGGGAGTCCGTAGTTGCGGTAGTTCATCACCTTTTCGGAGATGCGCCACCGGTAGAGGTCCAGGTAGCGCTGGTTCTCGAAGGCGAACTCCATGCGGCGCTCCGTGCGGATGATCGTGCGCAGTTCGGCCTGGTTGGTCGTGGTGACGGCGGGATAGCTGCCCGTATCGCCGAGGCTTACGCCATAGGCGCGGGCGCGGACCTGATTGACGGCATCGAGCACCGTCTGGTCGATCTCTCCCAGTTCCATTTTCGCTTCGGCATAGATCAGCAGCACATCGGCGTAGCGCAGCAGCAGCTTGTCGGGCTCCACCTCGAAGGGCGAGAGCCAGTCCTCGTCGATGCCCTTGCGGAGCACCAGCCCGTTGTAGGAGGCGTACTGGTTCGAGGTGCCTTCGATGCGGTAGGTGCGCGAGTCGTTGTTGGTGACCTCCTTGCCCTCGCGGTCGCTGTACACGGTCTCTTTGTCGAAGTGCGGGTCGTAGATCACGCCGAGGTGCTTCGTCCCGAACTCCACGATGGTGTAGGCGCAGCGCGGATCGCGGTTCTTGAAGGGTTGGGAGGGATCATAACGCGGAGATTCGTCGATCGGGAGTCCGTCGTCGCAGAGGAACGAGCACAGAAGGTCCCACGACGGGCAGACCGTCGTGCAGGTCGAGGCCCCCGACAGCCGCGAGAGTTTGGCCGTGCAGGACTGTCCGTTGAGGTACTGCCATTTCGAGCCGTTGGAGAGGATCTTCGAACGCGGGATCACGAAGATGCCTTCGGGCGAGTTCTTGGTCGATTGCAGGAAGAGTTTCCCGAAATCCTCGTGCAGCCGGTAGACGCCCAGCTCCATGCATTTCGAGGCGGCGTCAGCGGCTGTTCCGAAGAGTCTTTCGGCCTCCTGGATATTGCCCAGACCGTAGGTGTCCCATTTGCGGATGGAGGCGAAGTGGAGCGCCGTGCGGGCCTTCATGCCGTAGGCTGCGCCCTTCGTGGCGCGCTGAACCTCCGAAGCGGCATACTCCCTGGGCAGCATGTCGACCACGGCGTCGAACTCCGAGAGAACATCTTCGAGCACCTGCCAGCGGTCCTGCCGTTCGAGCAGATAGGCGGCGTTGCGTCCGGCTTCGGTTTCGATGTCGATATCCTCGTCGACGACCACCACGTCGCCGAAGTGCATCAGCAGCCGGGCATAGAAGCAGGCGCGGTAGAAGCGGGCGTTCCCTTCGATCCGGTTGTAGGTGTCGGGATCCATCGAGGCTTTGAGTTTGCGGAGTTCGGTGATGATCTTGTTGCAGCGGTTGATGCCCGAATAGGTGATATCCCACATGCGCGTCACGACGGGATTCGTACCGTTGAGGTTTCCGTTGTTGAACGTGATGGTCGTCGTGCGGTTGGTGAAGTCATCGGTGAGGGCATCCAGTTCGCACTGGTTGGAGGAGTTCCACTCGTTCCGTTCCTGGGGCCAGAACTGGTGGAGCAGAATGGCGTTGAGGTTCATCTCGAACTGTTCGGCTGTCTGGAACCAGTTTCCGGTTGCGGCCTCGTCCCTGGGCGAGAGGTCGAGATCGCTGCATCCGAGGAGTGCGGCGCAGCAGAACGCGAGGATTGATGATTTCGGTGTTTTCATATCGGTATCAGCATTTTATCTCGTTAGAAAGTGATGGAGGCGGAGAAAATGACCGATTTGGTGATCGGGTAGGAGGTGACGCCGCCTTCGGGATCCCAGCCTTTGGGGAAGTGGCTGATGGTGAAGAAGTCGGTCAGGGTGGCTGCGAAACGCAGGTTCTTGATCCACACCTTCTTCATCCATTTTTCCGGGAGAGAGTATCCGAGCGTGATGTTCTTCACGCGGAAGTAGGAGCCGTCGAAGAGCCAGAAGTCCGAATAGGCGTAATTGCTGTCGTTGCTGTTCCACGAATAGCGCGGATAGCGGGCCTTCATGTTCTGCTCGATGGTGTTCTTGCGGCTCCAGGAGTTTCCGACGATGATCTCCGGAATGTTGTACCACTGGCTGCGCAGGGGCTGTACCATAGCGGTCGAGAGGTAGGAGTTGCGTTTGCCGACGCCCTGGAAATCGAGACTGAAATCGATGCCTTTCCAGGCCAGCGAGATGTTGCCGCCGTAGTTGAAGTGCGGGAGCGACGAGCCCAGTACGGTTCGGTCGTATTCGTTGTTGATCAGGGGCGATTCGGGATCGGCGTCGGCCAGGTTCTTGTAGCGGATGTCGCCGATCTGTTCGTTTCCGTACTTTGCGGCTCCGTTGAGTTCGTCCTGTGTCTGGAAGAGTCCGTTGCTGACGAATCCGTACCACGAATTGTATTCGACGCCTTCCCGGATGATCTTGCCGTTGGAGATGATCTCCCGGTTTCCGATGTAGCCCATCGTCGAAACGTCGTCCGAGATATTGAACGATACGGAGTATTCCAGCTCGCCGATGCGGTCGCGCCAGCCGAGCGTCAGTTCCCATCCGCGGGTATTCATCGTTCCGACGTTGTCATAGGGGTCCGTCAGGCCGATGATCGGGGCGATGGGCACGGTGAGCAGCATGTCGTCGGTACGCTTGTAGTAGTAGTCACCCGTGAGGGTCAGCCGGTTGCGGAACATCGTCAGGTCGAGGCCGATGTCGTAGGTCGTGGTGGTCTCCCACGTGAGGTCGCTGATGACGGCGGCGGTTTGCGAGTAGCCGGGGATGGCCGTGACGTTGTTTCCGACATATCCGACTCCGTAGGCAGGGGTCAGAGTCGCCTGATAGGGGTAGTAACCCTGGATCCGCTCGTTGCCCAGCTGTCCGTAGGAGACGCGGAGTTTTCCGAAGTCGAGCCAGTTCTTCGCTCCGGCGAGGAACTTCTCCTGCGTGAAGACCCAGCCGGCCGAGGCCGAGAGGAACGTACCCCAGCGGTGGTCGGGGGCGAACCGCGAGGATCCGTCGCGGCGGATGTTGCCCTGCACGTAGTACTTGTTCGCGTAGTTGTACATCACGCGCCCGAAGTAGGAGCGGCGGGCCAGTTCGTAGACGTTGTTGCTTTCGGCCGTGACGGCGTCGGTGCCTCCTGCCGAGAGGTAGGGGATGAGCGAGTGAGGGAACGACGAGTTCGAGGCCTGCAATCCCTCCTCCTCGTACCAGTAGTTCTCATAGCCGATCATGGCGCTGAAATTGTGGTTCTGGCCGAAGGTTTTCTGGTAGTTGGCGTAGAACTGGGTCGTGTGGCTGAACGTATCGTTCCGCTGTTCGGTGAGTTCGGTCACGGTTGCGTCGGAGATGTAGTTGCTGCTCGTGGAGGAGAGGTCGTCGGGCGAGCTCCAATAGGGGACCTGGGTGGTGAAGTTCTTGTTCTTTCGGTAGGTGAACTTCGGGGCGAAGATTCCGGTGACGGTGAGTCCTTCGAGCGGCGTCACGTCGAGCTGGAAGCGGGCCGAACCGTAGTAGGAGTGGCGGTTCTTCGTTCCGCCGTCCATGAGGGCGGCGTATTTGTTGTTGGAGTCCTTGCCCGGGGCGTAGTGTCCGTTGCTCCACACGGCGGCATAGATCGGCGGGATGTAGCGCATCTGGTTCGACGGTGAGGTGGCCGGGTCGAGTTCGTCGGTCTTGCGCAGGGAGATGTCGGCTGCGGCGTGCATCCATTTGAAGATCCGGACGTCGTTGTTCAGCCGCACCGTGTAGCGTTTCCATGTGAGGTTTTTGGTGAAGAGACCGTCGATGTCGTCGTATCCGATGCTCAATGCGGTGCTGCGCTTGCTGTTTCCGGAGCGGACGGAGAGGGTGTGCGACTGCCGCACGGTGTGCTTCTTCAACAGCAGGTCGAGCCAGTTGACGTTGGGGTATAGATCGGGGTTTTCGCGGTTGAGCTGCCAGTAGTTCTCGATCGTCTCGCGGGGGTACTCCTGATACCATCCGCCGGAGGGCGTATCGTTGTAGCGCAGTTCGTTCACGGCCTCCATGTATCCGATGGCGTCGGTGTAGTCGGGCAGAGTGGTTGGGTAGTCCAGTCCGAGCGAGTAATTATAGGTGACGCTGGTTGTTCCTTCGCCGCCGCGCTTGGTCGTGATGAGGATGACGCCGGCCGCGGCCTGTGAACCGTAGATCGAGGCCGAGGCGGCATCTTTCAGGACGGTGATGCTGGCGACGTCGTTGGGGTTGACGTCGGAGATGCTTCCCGGCACGCCGTCGATGAGCACGTAGGGGTCGGAAGCGCCGTCGGTCATCGAGGTGATTCCCCGCACGCGGATCGTGGCCTCCTCACCGGGAGCGGAATGCGTGCGGGTGATCGTTACGCCGGGCATGGCTCCCTGCAAGGCCGAGGAGATGGTGGGCTGCTGACGGGCGATGATCTGCTGGCTGTTGACCGAACTCAACGATCCGGTCAGGTCTTTCTTGCGGGCGGTGCCGTATCCGACGACGACCACGTCGTCGAGGAGGGCGCTCTCCTCTTCGAGGGTGATTTCGAGGAAGGTTTTGGCTCCCGGGGTGACGGTTTGTGTCTTATAGCCGATGTAGCTGACGGTGAGGGTTGCATTTGCCGGAAGAGGTTGTTTCAGGTTCAGGCTGAAATTTCCCGACAGATCCGAGGAGGTTCCGGTCTGCGTACCGGTCACGATGATCGTAGCGCCGACAACGGGATCTCCGGCTGCGGTTTTGACGATACCTTCGAAGTTTCGTTCCTGCGCGGGGACTGGGAGGGGAGATGTCAGAAAAATCGCTGCCAGAAAGATGCAGAGTGAGCCGAATGGACCCAAATTGCATTTTCTTCGAAATTTAACATCAAAATTTTTCATGTTTTTAGATTTAGTAGTATATTTGCAACACCACACCATACTACACTAATTCAGGTCACACAATAGGTATAAATAGTGTTGTCTGGTGTGGTACAAATGTAAGCCTTTAAATTGAATTTACAAAAAATTAGTTGTTAAATTTCAAAGAATGTGTAAAAAACAGGCCCATTAATTCCTGAATTGGCGTTACGGCGCATCCGGAAGCGTCCGCGCAATCACCTAAAAAACCCGAATGACATGAAAAAACTCTTCTTATCAGCCGTTGCAGGCGCGCTGCTCTCCGTACTGTTGGTACAGACGGGGTGTACGCAGGACCCCGACGTGGATACGACGTGCCGCGTGGAGGTGCCGACATCACCCTTGTCGATCGACGGGGTGGGTGGAGATCTCACTTTGGATGTCCGAAGTAATGCCTATTGGAATCTATCGGCGGTGGATTCCGAAGGAAATACCCTTCGCTGGGTGACGTTCGATCCGCGTGAAGGAATGGGGGATGCCCGCGTCACGATTACCGTGGCCCGGAACACTACGGCTTCGGAGCGGACGGCTTCGGTCGTCGTTGCCACCGACGACGGAAACAGTTCGATGACCGTACAGTTGACGCAGGGTGCCGGTGTGGCTTCCACCTCCGGATATGACTTCCCGCTGGCCGACATGTTCTTCATCGACGACAACTATCAGCTGTCGAACGGTTTCATCGACGGTAACAGCTGTTATCTCGACGGGGGGCTGGTCATCACGCGGACCGGGTCTTCCGATTCCGGGTTGACGTTCGTCTGTCCGTGCCACAATGCGTCGAAGAATCAATATTACCAGCGCGGTCTGGTGGCCGGGAACTGGAACGACGGGGATGCGTGGTTGTTGGAGATTCCCGTCAAGGAGGAACTTTCGGGCGATCTCCGCTACGGATTCGGCTCCCGTCGCGACAACATTCTCTCGGGCAATCCGTGGAAACTCGAATGGAGTTCGGACGGTACGACCTTCCATGCCTTCTCGGGTGCGACCGTCCAGGGAGCGTCGGAGGCCGTGTGGAAACTGGCCGAGTTCACCATTCCCGCGGAGCAGAAGGTCCCGGCCGGAGGCAAACTGCTGATCCGCATGACCCCCGACGATCCGACCAACCTGGGATCCGCTTCGGATCCCGGTACGGTGTTATTCCAGCATGGGTTCCAGGTATTCAGCGCTTCGGCGCCCAGGAGCGAACTGCCGTCTGCCGATACGGAGCGCATTGTCTTCTCCTGCGGGTTCGATGATCTGTGCGATGTCGACAATGCAACGGATATCACCCTCGATCAGGGCTTCTTCAACTCCTGCCGCGGCGGATCGTACGGGATTCCGGAGGCGTTGAGGGGGTTGGTTTCGATCATCAACGGCTACGATCGCCCGGGTTATCTGCACCTCGGGACCTCGACCAGTCCGGGCACCTTCTCCGTCACGCTCAAACATCTTGAAGAGATGAACATCCTGCGTACGGACGTGAAGGTGAGCCTGCGGGCCGCGGCGGTGCAGAGCGTGCTGGAACCGGTCGACGGCGACATCCGCGTCACGGTGGACGGCGAGAGCGGCGCGACGGCCGACAACGAGGGCCGGGCGGGCACGGTCAAGGCCAATGTTTTCGGTGAGGTGTCGGCCATCATCCGCGGCGCCACTCCGGAGACCGTCGTCACGATCTCGAATGCCAACACGGAGATCGAGCATCGCTTCTGCATCGACGACATCCTCATCGAGGTGGAGGGCGAGCCCGAACGTCCCGATGCTTCGACACCGACGAAATGCGGCATCGACGAGGTGCGTGCCCTCTATTCGGGTTCGGCGGTGCAGATCGGGGAGAACCACTACCTGCTGGGGCGCGTGGTCTCGACGGACAACGTTCCGGAGGGGTGCTTCGCCCTGGCCGATACGGAGGCCGGCCTCTTCGTCAAGGCGGCAGTCGACGGCGTGGTTCCCGGTGACGAGGTTCGGGTCGTCGTGCTGAACGCTTCGCTGGACAAGGTGGACGGGCTGCTCGTTCTGACGCCCGATGCCGGGGCCGAGGTCGGGAAGACCGGCGAACCGGTCGAAGAGCCTGTTCCTGTTGCCATTGCCGTTTCGGATCTGGCGGGAGGCGCCTGCGAGGGTCTGTATGTCGAGATGCCCGCTTCGCAGGTGATCGACGCCGATCTGTCGCGCTCCCTCGGAGGCGAGGTTACGTTCGAAACGGCTTCCGGCGATACCTATGCCGTGAAGACGCTCCAAAACGCCTCGTTCGCTTCGCAGAGCGTGCCGCAGGGCAGCGGACCGGTCTTCGGCATCGTCGCGGAGGGCAAACTGATGCCGGTTTCTGCCGATGACGTGGCCCGGATGACCGCTGCGCGCTTCGGCGAGAAGGTCTATGCCATTACGCCGGTTTCGGAGTTCTTCCTGGCCGATCCCACGACCCTTTCGGGGGAGGAGTATTCCGTCTACGGGTGTACGCTCGACGGGGAGAACCAGTTGGTGACCTTCAATTCGGGCAATACCGTGCAGCGCATGGGGAGAACGTCCGATCGCACGGGGCGTTTGGCGGCAGTTGCCAGCCAGCTTTACAACGGTCGTTTCATCACGACGGGATGGAGCGGCGAGGATGTGCTTGACCAGTCGATGGTGATCCGGATGAAAGCGGCTTCGGAACTCAAAGGAACGCTGCGTTTCGGCTTCGGATGGCAGACGGCGTCGAAAGCCAACGTTCCGAAGACGTGGAAGGTGGAGTGGAGCACCGACGGCTCGCAGTGGAACGGCGGTGTCGAGGTGGCCGTGACGCCCTTTGTCGATTTCGCACCGACCTTTGCCGTTACGAATGCGTCGCCCTTCAAGATGAGCCGCTTCACGCTGCCCGAGGGGACGACGGTCCCGGCGGGTTCCGATATCTGGATGCGCATCGTGCCGACCACGACCGACACCTACGGCGGCGGGGCGCTCGATTCGTCCGATCCCCTCTACCTGCACCACGGCTTCTACCTCTCGACCGATACCGAGCGTGCCTACCATACGAGCGACCTGCCTTCGGACGGCAACGTTGTCTTCACATACGGGTTCGACGAGGCGATCCACGGCCACGACTACTTCATTCCGGCCCGACACTTCCTGTCGAACCCGGCCAATCTTTACATTCCGGCCGGTTGGACCGGTACGGGCGAGACCCGCGAATGTCCGGGTTATGTGATGTTCGGCGGCAATTCGAATGCCAAGAAGGGCTCGCTGACGACGCCGAAACTGACGAAGCTGGGCGATACGCCGACCGACATTACGGTGAAGTTCAAACTGGCGTTCTTCATGCCGGCGAACTATGCATCGTCCGAGGCGAAGACTTTAGCGGTGGCTGCCGTAAATGCCGGGACGGTGGTGAGCCAGCCCGATTACAGCTCGATTCCCGTGATTCGGGGTGCCACCATCGCCGAGATGGAGCAGACGGTGGCGACCTACGTCAAGTGGTACGACTACGAGGTGCGCATCACCGGAGCCACTGCCCAGACGCAGATCACCTTCTCGACCACGGCCGGACGTCATTTCCTCGACGACATCGTCGTTGTCCGGGATTAACCGGTCCGGATTCGGTTCAGCAACCGGAGCCCGCTTGCCGGGCTCCGGTTTTTTTGTCGATTCCGCCGCCGGAAAACTTGTTTTTCCGCTGATGTTTGATTATATTTGCACCACACAACACCCAACTACTATTGCCATGAAACGCCGCTTTGCCCGTCCGATTCTTCCGCTGCTGCTCCTGTTGTTCCTTGCGAAGACGGCCGGAGCCGGGGCACCGGTCCGCGGGCGGGTTGTTTGTGCGGGTCGCGGCGTCTCCGGGGTGGTGGTGACCGACGGCGAACATGTTACCCGGACCGACCGGCACGGAGCCTACGAACTGCCGTGCGGGGAGGATGCCGTGCACGTCTACCTTTCGATTCCGTCGGGATACACCGTGCCGGTTGTGGAGAGCGTTCCGATGTTCTGGGTCCGGATCGACACCCTTGCCGATCGGGATGCCGTCGATTTTACCCTGCTCCGCGAGCCCGACCGCGGACGGCGGCACCGTTTCGCGGCACTGGGCGATCCGCAGGTCCGCAACCTCCGTGAAGTGTCGCAGCTCGATTCGTTGCTCGCCTCGTTGAAGGAGGATTTGGATCGGATGCCGGCGGCGGGCACCGTTCCGGTGCTCGTTGCGGGCGATGTCGTCTTCAACCGTCCGAAGATGCACGGGCCGAGCAAGCGGAGTTTCGCGGCGCTCGGACAGCCGGTCTTCTATGCCATCGGCAACCACGACCACGGCCCGATTCGCGACAGCGAGACTCCGGACAACGAGGAGCCCTCCACGCGGCGGTTCCGCAGCCACTACGGTCCGACGCATTACTCGTTCAACCGCGGACGGGTACACTATATCGTATTGGACAACATCCTTTTCCGGGGCGGGAAGCGCGATGCCTATGCGATCGGCTTCGGCCCGGAGCAGCTGGCCTGGGTCGGGCGCGACCTCTCCTGTGTGCCGAAGAGCCGTGCCGTGGTCGTATTGGCCCACTCACCGCTGCAAAGCCGCCGGTTCCCCGATCCGGCCCATTACGGGGACAGCCCGTCGCTGCTGGCGCTGCTGGACGGCTATGCCCACGTGCAGATCATCTCCGGACATACGCACACCAACAGCGTATCCACCCCTTCGCGCCGGATGACCGAACACACCGTGGGTGCCGCCTGCGGCGGTTTCTGGGAGGGCCCGGTCTGTCTGGACGGCACCCCGCTCGGATACAAGCTCTTCGAGGTGCGGGGGCGCCGGTTCCGCTGGCGTTATGTCGCCGCCGGGGATGCGGAGCGGCTTTTCCGGGTCTATCCGCCCGACACGCTGCGCTGCGGGGCATCGCGTCCGGCCGCAGAGCTGCTTGTCAATGTCTGGGACTGGGATCCGCAGTGGCGGGTGGAGTATTCCGAGGATGGCGGCCGCACGTTCCGCCCGATGGAGCAGTGCCGCTTCGACGATCCGCGGGCGCTCGATCCTGCGGCGTGCGCCTGTTTCGGCACGGCGGGACATCCGCGGATTCCGGCCCGGCCGTGGATCAAGGCCGTGGTGACGGACCATCTGTTCCGTTGTACGCCTGGTTCGGAGCGGGTGGTGATCCGCGTCGTGTCGCGTTTCGGAGAGACCCGGACGCAGGAGGTCGCTCTTTGATAAAAAAAGACCGTCCCGAAGGACGGCCTCATGGCGTTGGCCCCGGGAGGGATCACTCTCCGTCAGGCATCAGCGGCGCATAGTCGGTCAGCCGTACGACCCGCTCGGCGTGCATCTGCCGGTCGATCCGTATTCCGCTCTTGGCTTCGAGCCAGGCTATTTCGCGTTCGTAGATCTGACGGGCGCGCTCCCGGGCTTCGGTCGGGTTGTCGCGGCAGAGTTTTTTTACGGCCTGCGTCTCCTGTTCGATGACAAAGAAGGTGTTGTTGACGTATTTCAGCTCCATGTAGGATAGTTCGAGCTGTTTGGAGACCGCCGTCTTGGCCTCGCGGCCCCGGGCATAGGCCGCCGGAAGCGCTTCGTAACGGTAGTATTGGAGAAGCTGCTCCCCGGAGAGGACTTCGCGCAGGGCGTTGTCGCGCATCCGTTCGAGTTCCTCCTCGTCGTCGGGCGAGAGCACGCCGTTGCCGCGGTTGACCAGTTCCGAAAAGCGGAGATTCTCCTGCCGGAACCGTTCGGCGAGTTGAGCCTGTTGTTCGGCGGACGCGGTCGTGTGCCGGCATACGGGGTAGAGTTCCTGCAAGACGGCAGGATCATACTGTGAAAGCAGTCGGGTATCGAAAGTTTGGGCCTGTGTACCGAAAGCCCAGCACGTGACTCCGAGAGTCAGCATTGCCAGAAAGGTTTTCATGGTAGTGAAGAAATAAAGTTACGGAATAAAATTCAGACCCTTATTGAACGAAACAAAAATAGAGATTTAAATTGGAAAAAACAATGACAGAGCTGAAAAAAATGCTTTTGGGCGTCGGATCGCTCTCGATGGTCGGTTCCGCCGCAGCCCAGGCGGCCTCTCCGTCGGGGAAGGAGCGGGCCGCCACCCCTCCGAACATCCTGTTTCTGGTGGTCGACGATCTCAAACCCAATATCGGTCCTTATGGGGACCGGATTGCGCATACTCCTGCTTTCGAGCGTATTGCGGCTTCCGGTGTAACCTTTATGAACAACTATTGTCAGTTTCCGTTGAGCGGGCCGACACGGGCCAGCGTCCTCACCGGCCTGCGTCCCGATCATACCGGGGTGTGGACACTCGACGGAATTTTCCGACGCAACAATCCCGATATCGTGTCGCTGCCGCAGTTGTTTGCGGCGAACGGCTACGAGACGATCGGCATCGGCAAGGTGTATCATCCGCTTACGAACAAAACCTATAACAATGATCCTGTTTCGTGGACGAAACCCTACATCAAGCCGCAGGCTCCGGTCTACATGCTGCCGGGCGGGAAGCCCGTGACCGAGTGCGTCGATGTTCCGGACAACGCCTATTTCGACGGTCAGGTCGCCGATGCGGCGGTTGCGCAGATCGGGAATCTGAAAGGGAGTGAAAAGCCCTTTTTTCTGGCTGTCGGCTTCATTCGTCCGCACCTGCCGTTCGTGGCGCCCAAGAGGTATTGGGATCTCTACGACCGGGACGAGATGCCGCTGGCGGAGTTCCGGACGATGAGCTCCGATCCCGTGCCGTGCGCCTATCACAACTCCAACGAGGTGAAGGCCTATACCGATGTTCCGTCGTTCCACAGCTACATGCCGGGACAGGAGCTCGACGAGGAGATCCAGCGCCGCCTCGTGCACGGCTATTACGCCTGCACCTCCTATACGGATGCGCAGATCGGCCGGGTGCTCGACGCTTTGGAGGAGGCCGGACTGGCTGAAAATACGGTTGTCGTGGTATGGGGCGATCACGGCTACCACCTCGGGGACCACGGTCTGTGGAGCAAGTTGACGAACTTCGAGGCTCCGACGCGGACGTTGCTGATGATGTCGGTCCCGGGGATGACCGGAGGCGGGAAATGCCGCACGATGACGGAGTTCGTGGACATCTATCCGACCCTTTGCGATCTGGCAGGTATCGAGCCTCCGTCCTGGATCGACGGCGTAAGTCTGGTCCCGGTGTTGAAGAATCCCCGCAAGTCGGTCAAGAAGTATGCCTTCATGCAGGCCAACCGGCAGGAGATTCAGGGCTATTCGATCCGGGACGGCCGCTATCGCTATGTGGAATGGGTTCGCGGCTTCAAGACCTGCCTGCCTTTCGATGAGGGACAGATCGTCGGATGCGAGTTTTACGACTACGGGACGGATCCGCTTGAAACGAGAAATGCGGTCAAGGATCCGGAATACAGAGGTCGGATTGAGCGGATGCGGGGGGCGTTGCGCCGGTTCTATGCCGAGCAGTACGCCTCGCCGATGAGCGCTCCCATTGCGCGCATGCTGGAAGCGGCCGGGAATCGTTGATTCGGATCGTTTCGAAGAATTTGTCCGGGGAGTGACCGGTTTCGGTGGCGCTCCCCGGATTTTTCATAACCGTTTCCGGTCTTGTACCTCCGAGGTTCCGCCTGTTGGTGTGGCGGCGTAGCCGTTCCGGAGGGCGAGACCATGAAAAAACCGCGTCAAACTTTCGTTTAACGCGGCTCATGGTGCCCAGGACAAGACTCGAACTTGCACGAACGCAATTGTTCACTACCCCCTCAAAGTAGCGTGTCTACCAATTTCACCACCTGGGCATCACACACCCCGAATATCTTCCGGGCGTGCAAATATAGACACTATTTTACGATTTGCAAAATTTTTCCCCGAAAAACTCCGATTTTTCCCGGATTCGGAGCTCCCGGGCCGGGAGAGACCCCGAAGAGATCCGGGGCGGAATCGGAAGAACCGCCCTTTTCGTGAAATTCGCGGCCCCCCCCCGGACCCTCGGCGTTTCCGGGCCTTTTGCCGAAACGGGGCGCATCTCCGCCGTCGGAAATACGCCCCGTTCTTCCGCTCCGGTCGGCGGCTGCGGAGCCCTATTTGATCCGCATCTCTTTGAGCAGATACCCGGCCCCGCCGATACGATCCACCACGAAGAGCACGTAGCGGATATCCACGGCGATGTTGCGGCAGATCGCGGGGTCGAAGGCGATGTCGCTCATCGTCGAACGCCACGTGCGGTCGAAGTTGATGCCGATCAACTCGCCGTCGGCATTCAGCACCGGCGATCCGGAGTTCCCGCCCGTGGTGTGGTTCGACGCGAGGAAGCAGACCGGCACCGTCCGACGCCCGTCGACCTCCACGCCCCAGCGCCCGTACTCCTTCGAGGCGTAGAGGTCGCGCAGCGACTGCGGGATGTCGTAGTCGTAAATCTCGGGATTGTCCTTGGCGATGATGCCGTCGAGGGTCGTCTGCGGCTTGTGGTACTCGCCGTCGGCATATTCGTAGCCGGCGATGGCGCCGTAGGCCACGCGCAGCGTCAGGTTGGCATCGGGATAGAAGGGGCGTTCGGGCCAGGTCTCCCGCAGCTCGTGGACATACTCCCGGTAGAGCGTGTTGAGCCGGTTGCTGGTGAGGTTGCGCAGCCGGTCTGTCCCCAGCAGCCACGAGATGTGGTCGAGCATCCGCTTCGAACCGCTTCGCAGCGAGTCGGCGAGGGGTGTTTCGCCTCCGGCCCATACCTCCTCGAAGACCTTTTCGGCGAAGGCTTCGGGCGAGCCGTTTGCGGCCGCGCCGTCGAGGAATGCCGGAACCTGATATTGCACCGGACAACGGCGTGCATATTCGCCGAAGAGCCAGCGGAACAGCGCGCGTTCGGTCTCCCGGCGGGCCGGGAATACGGTTTCGGCGCGCTCCTCGGCCGAGTATTTCGCGGGCAGCGCACGGAGGGTTTCGAGCGTGATTTCGCGGGCGAAATAGGGGGTCGTGATGCGTGCATACTCCGCCTTCATTTCGCGCAGCAGCTCTTCGCCGCGGGGATTTTCGCGTGCGAAGGCCTGCTCCTGCTCCTGTTTGGCGGCGACGGTCCTGCGGCGTGTCAGCCCCAGCACCTCGCCCTGCCATTTTTTCCAGGCGTTGGCGATGGCGGCGTGCTTGGCGGCGTAGTGGATGCGCAGTGCGGGATCGCTCTCCTGGGCGCGGGCGATGATATCGAGGCGTCCGTCGCGGATGGCGATCTTCGCCGGGTCGGACTGCGTGGCGATGTACTCCGCGGCATCCGAAAGGATGTACTCCTGGGTGTTGCCCGGGAATCCGTAGATCATCGTGAAGTCGCCCTCGCGGAATCCCCGGGTCGAGATCGTGAAGTGCTTTTTCGGACGGTAGGGGACGTTGTCGGGCGAGTAGGCGGCGGGTTTGTTCTCCTTCGAGGCGTAGATGCGGAAGATGGAGAAGTCGCCCGTATGGCGGGGCCAGATCCAGTTGTCGGTGTCGCCTCCGAACTTGCCGATCGACGAGGGCGGTGCGGCCACGAGGCGCACGTCGTCGAACTGCTCGTAGATGAAGAGGAACTGCTGATCGCCGTAGTACATCTGCTCGACGGAGGCCTTGTATCCGGCGCCTTCGGCTTCGGCGCGGGCGATGATCTCCTCGGGCGTCTCGCCGGCGGCGATGCGGTCGGTGACCTCCTCCATGCGGACCAGGAAGCGCACGTTGAGACCCTTGTTCGGGAGCTCTTCGGCGCGGGAGCGGGCCCAGAAACCGTGGGTGAGGTAGTCGTGCTCGACGGTCGAATGGCGCTGGATGGCGTCGTAACCGCAGTGGTGGTTCGTCAGCAGCAGTCCTTCCGCGGAGACGAGTTCTCCGGTGCAGCCGCCGTCGAAGAGCACCACGGCATCCTTCATCGAGGCGCGGTTGATCGAATAGATCTCTTCGGCCGAGAGTCGGAATCCTTTGGCGCGCATGTCGTCGATGCGGGCGGAGATGAGGCTCGGGAGCCACATGCCCTCGTCCGCGGCGGCGGGCCAGAGGCAGAGGAGGGCGAAAAGGGTCAGCAGGGTCTGTTTTTTCATCGTGTAAGGAATTTGTCCAGTTCGGTGTACAGTTTCTGAATGGGGAGCCCCATGACATTGTAGAAGGATCCCTCGATGCGTTCGATGGCGGCGTATCCGATCCACTCCTGGATGCCGTATGCCCCGGCCTTGTCGAAGGGTCGGAAGGTGTCGACGTAGTAGGCGGTCTCCTCGTCGGTCAGCGTGCGGAACCAGACGCTCGTCCGGGCCTCGAAGGTGTGCATGCGCTGCGGCGTGCGGAACGTGACGCCGGAGACCACCGTATGGCGGCGTCCGGAGAGGCGGCGGAGCATCCGCAGGGCATCCTCCCGGTCGCGGGGTTTTCCAAGCACCTCGCCGTCGAGCACCACCACGGTGTCGGCCGTCAGCAGGATGTCGTTTGCGGCGAGCGGCGTCGGGAAGGCCTTGCTTTTGAGCTGCGAGAGGAAGAGCGGGACCTCCTCGGCGGCGAGCTCTTCGGGGTAGATCTCCTCGCAGTCGTATTTCGGAGCGAGTTCGCAGGGCAGCCCGCATCCGGACATGAGCTCCCGGCGGCGGGGCGACTGCGAAGCCAGCAGCAGCCGGCGGGAGCGGAGTTTTTCGTGTAACAGCATGGCGTATCGCGTTTAACGGATGTCGAAGTTGAGCAGTTCGCGCCCTTCGAGCGTGGCGCGGAGGTTGTCGCCCGGGCGGACGGGCCCGACACCGGCCGGAGTCCCGGTGAAGAGCAGGTCGCCCATGCGGAGGGTGACGTACTGCGAGACGGCGGCGATCAGACGGTCGACGCCGAAGATCATCTCGGCGGCATTGCCCGTCTGACGGCGCTTGCCGTTGATGTCGAGGGCGAACCGGAGTTTCTGGACGTCGCCGCCCAGTTCGGCCAGCGGGAGGAACTGCGGCGAGAGGGCCGCCGAGTGGTCGAAGGCTTTGCAGCGTTCCCAGGGGAGTCCTTCGGCAATGGCCTGCCGTTGGAGGTCGCGGGCCGTGAAGTCGATGCCGAGCCCCACCTCGTCGTAGTAGCGATGGGCAAAACGCTCGTCGATGGCCCGTCCGACGCGGTTGATGCGCACGACCAGCTCGCATTCGTAATGGATCTCCTGCGAGAAGTGCGGGATGTAGAAGGGGTCGTTGTTACGCAGCAGCGCCGTATCGGGCTTCATGAACCAGACGGGTTCCGAGCCGCTTTCGGCCAGACCCGTATCGTGGTGGAGTTCGGCGGCGTGGGCGCGGTAGTTGCGTCCGATGCAGATGATCTTCATGATTCGCGGTTTTTGAGCAGTTCGACCATGCGTGCGGCGAAGCGGTCGCTGGCCCCGGGGCCTCCGATGACGGAGCGCAGCTCCTTGAAGTCCTCGAGCATGCGTTCGCGGCGTTCGCCGCCGGGGAGGATGGCGCGCAGTTCGCGCTCGGCGCGCGTGATGTCGAGGTTCGATTGGAGCACTTCGGCGACGGCCTCGCGGCGGAGGTTGAGGTTGACGAGCGAGACCCACGGACAGCGCACGACGAGCGGCATTCCGTAGTATTCGAGGGGAGCGAGCCGATATACGACCACCTCGGGAATCCCTAACAGGGCGGTTTCGAGCGTGGCGGTTCCCGACGCCACGACGGCAGCTTCGGCCGCGGCGAGGGTTTCGTAGGTCTGGTCGCAGACGTAGCGGATCGGGCTTCCGGCGATGTGCTCCTCGTAGAGCGCGGGGTCGAGCCACGGCACGCCGGCGACGACGAACTGATGCCCGGGGAACCGCTCCGCGAGCCGTGCCATGAGGGGCATGTTCTTGCGGATCTCCGAGCGGCGGCTGCCGGCCAGCAGGGCGATGATCGGGCGGCTGTCGAGCCCGTTCCGGCGTCGGAACTCCTCCGGCGTGGGGAGCGTGCCCCGCCGCGCTTCGAGGGCGTCGACCAGCGGATTTCCCTCGAATACGGGTTCGATGCCGTGCTTCGGGAAGTAGTCGCACTCGAAGGGGAAGATCACGAAAAGCCGGTCGACATAGCGCTGAATGCCCTTGATGCGGCCTTCTCGCGAGGCCCAGACCTTCGGGGCGATATAATAGAAGGTGCGCAGGCCGTGTTCGTGGGCCCAGCGTGCGATCTTCATGTTGAATCCGGGGTAGTCGACGAGGATCACGACGTCGGGGGCGAAAGCCGCGATGTCGTCCTGACACTCGCGCATCTGGCGGCGGATGGTCCCCAGGTTGCGGAGCACCTGCACGACGCCGAAGAACGACGTTTCGCGGTAGTGTTTCCGCAAGTTGGTTTTGCCGCCGGCGTCGGCCATCAGGTCTCCGCCCCAGAAGCGGAACTGCGCGTCGGGGTCGGCCTTTCGCAGGCCGCGGATAAGGTTTGCGCCGTGGAGGTCGCCCGAGGGCTCCCCGGCAATGAGGTAGTATTTCATGGTGCCGACGGTTATTTTTCGAGCAGGTCGGGGCGCAGGCGGCGGGTGCGCTCGAAGGCCTGTTCATCCTGCCACTTCTCGATCTCGGCGAAGTTGCCCGACAGCAGCACGTCGGGGACCCGCCACCCGCGGAACTCCGCCGGACGGGTGTAGACCGGGGGTGCGAGCAGGTTGTCCTGGAACGAGTCGGTGAGGGCCGATGCCTCGTCGCCGATCGCTCCCGGGATGAGCCGCACGACCGAGTCGGCGATGATGCAGGCGGCCAGTTCGCCGCCCGTGAGGACGTAGTCGCCGATTGAGATCTCGCGCGTAATGAGATGCTCGCGGATGCGGTGGTCGATTCCCTTGTAGTGCCCGCAGAGGATGATGATGTTTTCGAGCGTCGAGAGTCGGTTTGCCTCGTGCTGGTCGTAGCGCACGCCGTCGGGCGAGGTGTAGATGATCTCGTCGTAGGAGCGTTCGTTTTGGAGCTTCTCGACGAGTTCGAAGACCGGTTCGCACTTCATGACCATTCCGGCCTCGCCGCCGAACGGATAGTCGTCGGTGGTCTTGCGGCGGTCGTGCGCATAGTCGTGGAGATTATGGATGACAATTTCTACAAAACCCTTCTCCTGGGCGCGGCGGAGGATCGACTCGTTCAGGGGTGAGGTCATCAGTTCGGGGACCGAGGATATGATGTCAATGCGCATGTCTGAAAATGATGTCTTTGGTTGCTGCGGGGGCGAGGGGGACCTCCTGCCCGTGTTCGAGGGTGAAGCCCTCGTACCCCAGTTCGGTGAAGAGGCGGATGATTTCGGGGCGGTTTTCGCCGCCGGTTTCGATCAGGACCGTGGGGCGGAACTGTTCGAGCAGGGGACGCATCTCGCGCATGACGACGAGTTCGTACCCCTCGATGTCGCACTTGATGAAATCCAGCTTCGGGAGCGCCCCGAAGAGTTCGCTGCCGCGCCTCATCCGGGCGGTGAAGGTCACGTCGGTATCCGTTCCGGCGTCGTTGACGAAGTTCTGCCCGGTTCCGAGATAGCCGGTTTCACGGGCCGAGTCGTTTCCCATGACGATGTCGCGCTCTTCGGCGCCGAGGGCGCAGGGGAGGATCTCGACGTTGGTGCAGCGGCGGAGGTTGCGGCAGAGGACCTTGCGGATCGGGGCCACGGGCTCCACGGCGAAGAGGCGGCCTTCGGACCCGGCCAGGCGGGCGATCGTGCGGGCATAGTACCCGAGGTTTGCGCCGATGTCGATGCACGTGTCTCCGGGCCGCACGAGCTGCGGGAGGTGGTATACATACTCGGTTGCGGGGTTGTAGCGTCCGATTCCGAGCCGCTGCCAGAGGAAGAACATGCGGCTCACGGCGCGGAGGTAACCTTCGAGCGGGAGCGTGCGGTAGAGGATTCGATGGATCAGGGATTTCATCGGTCGCGGTAGTTGACCTCCCCGTTGAGGACCTCGACGATGAAGGGGTTGTAGAGGAGTTCGTGGCCGATGGTCGACTCGGGCCCGTGGCCGGGATAGACGTGGACCTCCTCGCCGAGGGGGACGATCACGTCGAGGATCGAGCGCATGATCCACGAATAGTCGCCGCCGGGCAGGTCCGTGCGTCCGATCGACTCGCGGAAGAGCGTGTCGCCGGTGAACAGGGCCTTCGATTCGGGTTCGTAGAAGGCCACGTGGCCGGGGGTGTGGCCCGGCGTGCGGAGGATCCGCAGCACGGAATTTCCGAAACGGATTTCGGTTTCGGCGTCGAGGTCGCGGTCGATCGCGGGCATCGGTCCGGTCTTGACGCCGAAGAGCGAGCCGCTGACGGCGGCGTTGTCGAGCAGGAACCGGTCCTTTTCCGAGAGGGCGAAGGGGATGCCGTAACGCTGTTTGAGGTGCCCGACGCCGAGCGTATGGTCGAAGTGCCCGTGGGTGTTCGCGGCCAGCACGGGTTTCAGCCCCTGACGGCCGATGAAGTCGTCCAGGGCGGCATCCTCGCGGGGCGAGCAGTTTCCGGCATCGATGACGACGCACTCTTTCGTGTCGTCCCAGACGACATAGGTGTTTTCCTGTATGGGGTTGAAGGGCAGACAGGCTATTTTCATGATTCTTGGTGTTTTTGCGGTCGCTGTTCGGGCAAAGATAGCATTTTTTGCGGGATTTTGCCTACCTTTAACCGTCAAAAGCACCGGGATCGGGGCGACTGCGGGGTTTTCCGGAGTCCGTCCCCGGCTTTCCCGGCGGGGCGCATGCCGGAACTCGGGCCTGCAAGGCGGCCGGGAAGGCCCGGAGCGGGGTTTGGACCGGAAATTGCGCGGGAGAACGGATAAACAGGATGATTATGAACGGATGGATGAAGGGGGCGGCGACGCTGTTGGTCGTCGGGTTGCTGGCGGGGTGTTCGCTGTTGAAGGTCTCCGTGTCGACGGGCGACCCGCTGCCGAAGGAGCAGATGGACGTGCGGACGATGACGCGCGGTTTTTATTACGACATGGCGGGCGAGGTGGCGCGTGCGGCGGATTCGATCGTGTCGCTGTCGCCGGACCTCGGCGTGCGGGTGGCTGCCGTGCGGTGGAAGATCCGCGCCACGCAGGCCGGGCTTTCGGCCGCCATGCAGGGCATCCCGGATGTGGCGCTGGCCGACCTGTGGATCCTCTGCCGGCGGATGAATACGGTCTTCTCCGCGGCGCCCGATTCGCTGCTCTTCGGGGCGCAGAGCCCCCTGGCCCGGGAGACGGCGGAGCGCCTCGACCGGCGGATCGGGCGTCTGGCCCGGCAGGTGCTGCCGTCGGATCGCTGTGCGCTGATGGAGCGCTTCGTGGAGGAGTACCTGCGGGAGAACCCCGTGTCGGAGGGTGCCGAAACGGACAATACGACCCTCGCGTGGTTGGAGTTCCTGCGGGAGAACGGCGTGGAGCACGCCTATGCGACGGGTTCGATTGCCGAGGTGCTCTCCGACGTGAACGACCGCGTGAGCGGACAGGCGCAGCAGCTGTCGAACAGCGTGAGCTGGTCGAAGGATCTCTTCGAGATGCGTTTCGAGCAGGACAGCCTGCGCGTGCAGCTCGGCATGCAGCTCGACTCGCTGGAACGCAACTTCGCGCGGATCGTGGCGGTGGCCGAGCACCTGCCGCAGATCTCGGACCGGTTGCTGACGGAGTTGAGCGGGCAGGTCACGGATCTGATCCGGACGATGGACGCCTCGGTGGACCGGGCCTTCACGGATTTCGACCGCCAGCGCATGGCGATGCAGGACTATGTCACGCAGGAGCGCGAGGCGCTGGTCGGGCAGCTGCGGCTGACGGGCGACGAACTGGTGCGCACGACGCTCGATGCCGTGCCGGATCTTGTGGGCAAGGTGCTGCTCTGGTTCGTGCTGGCGGTGGCGGTGCTGGTCGGGGGTCCCTTTGCGGTGGGCTTCTGGCTGGGCGGCGTGCGGGCGCGGTCGCGGATGAAAAAGCAGGCGGGTGAATGAATTTTTGTTACCTTTGCAACCCGAATCAGAGAAACCGATGGCAAGAAAGAAAGCGAACTACCCCCTGATCGAGGGGCTTGAAATCACGACCCTGGCGGCCGAGGGCAAGGCCATGGGGCGTTGGAACGACGTGGTGGTCTTCGTCCCGATGACGGTCCCGGGCGATGTGGTGGACGTGCAGATCCGCGTCAAGCGCCGCCGCTTCATGGAGGGCTGCGTCGTGAACTATGTGAAACGCTCGCCGCTGCGCGAGGTGCCCTTCTGCGAACACTTCGGCGTGTGCGGGGGCTGCAAATGGCAGAACCTGCCCTATGAGGAGCAGCTGCGCTTCAAAACGGCGCAGGTGCGCGACCAGCTGACCCGTATCGGGAAGTTGGAACTCCCGGAGATCGCCCCCTGCCTGGGCTCGGCGGCGACGCGCTTCTACCGCAACAAACTGGAATTCACCTTTGCCGACCGCCGCTGGCTGACACGCGAGGAGGTGGAGAGCGGTGCGGCGCTCGACGCTGCGCCGGCCGTGGGGTTCCATATCCCGAACATGTTCGACAAGGTGCTCGACATCCGAACCTGCTGGCTGCAACCCGATCCGTCGAACGCCATCCGGCTCGAAACCAAGCGCTTCTGCCTCGAACACGGCTATACGTTCCACAATGCCCGCGCGCATACGGGGCTGATGCGCAACCTGATCGTCCGCACGGCCTCGACGGGCGAGGTGATGGTGATCGTGGTCTTCGGTGCGGAGGACCTCCCGCGCATCACGGCGCTGCTCGACCACCTCGCGGAGCGCTTCCCGCAGATCACGTCGCTCTTCTACGTCGTCAATACGAAGTTCAACGACTCGGTCGGGGACCTCGATGCGGTGTGCTACCGCGGCAAGGACCACATCATCGAGCAGATGGAGGGGCTCCGCTTCAAGGTGGGCCCGAAGTCCTTCTACCAGACCAACTCGGCGCAGGCCTACGAGCTCTACAAGGTGGCGCGGCAGTTCGCCGACCTGCACCCGGGCGAGACGCTCTACGACCTCTATACCGGGACGGGGACGATCGCCAACTTCTGCGCGGCGCGCTGTGCGCGGGTCGTGGGCATCGAGTACGTTCCGGAGGCGATCGCCGACGCGAAGGTCAACTCCGAACTGAACGGCATCCGCAACACGACGTTCTACGCCGGGGACATGAAGGCGGTGCTGGACGACGCCTTCGTGGCGGCGAACGGCCATCCGGACGTCATCATCCTCGACCCGCCGCGGGCCGGGGTGGACGAGCCGGTGATCAACGTGATCCTGCGCGCGGCGCCGGAGCGGATCGTCTACGTGAGCTGCAATCCGGCGACGCAGGCGCGCGACCTGGCGCTGATGGACGGTGCCTACCGCGTGGAGGCGGTGCAGCCGGTGGACATGTTCCCGCACACGCACCACGTGGAGAATGTCGTGAAACTGGTGCGTCGCTGACCCGGCGTCGGGGCAGCAGCAGGGAACATGGCGGCGCTGATCCGGCGTCGGGGCGTGGTGGCCGGAAGGAGCGTCCCGCCGGTCGCCGGGGCGGTGATTTTTCGGTGCTGACGCAGTATTTTCGGGAATTCACCGTTTCTTATACAAAACCGTTTCTCAAACGGGAGTTTTGTTTACGGAAAAATTGGAACATGATGAAACGACTGATTTTGATGGCCGTCGTGGCGCTGGCAGCGCTCCCGGCCGCGGCACAGATCCAGGAGGCATTCCCGAGCTACGTACAGGTCAACGGCCGGGCCGAGAAGGAGATCACGCCCGACGAGTTCTACTTGCAGATTATCATCAACGAACGCGATTCGAAGGGTAAGATTTCGGTCGAGAGCCAGCAGCGCGACATGATCGCGGCGTTGAAGAAGCTGGGCGTCGACGTGGAGAAGCAGCTCAAAGTGGCGAACCTGTCGAGCGAGTTCTTCAAGAAGAAGACCTCGGTGGCGACGGCGAAGTACCAGTTGCAGCTGGGGACGTCGGCCGAGGTGGCGCGGGCCTGGCAGGCGCTCGACAACCTGGGGATCTCGGATGTCTCGATCCTGAAGGTCTCGCACTCGAAGCTCGACGAATACAAGGAGCAGGTGCGCGTGGAGGCGATCCGCAATGCGCGGTCGAACGCCGCGACGCTGGCCGGGGCGATCGGCCAGACGGTGGGCAAGTGCTTCTACATCTACGATTCGAACAGCAACGTCATGCCGGTGATGTACGACAACGCGGTGCTGATGCGCAGCGCAAAGGCGGCGGGCATGGCCGAATCGACGGCCGAAGAGGAACCGTTGGAGTTCAAGACCATCCGCCTGGAATACAGCGTGCAGGCGAAGTTCGTGCTGGAATAGGGCGGCTGCGGTCTGACCGGCCGTTTTTACGCGATGATTTTTGGAAACAGGGGAATCCCGGATCGGGGCGTGCCGCGGCGCGTTGCGACCCGGGATTTTCACGGATGGCGGTTCTTGCCGGGGTCGGGATGAAGTTGCGGGGCGGAATTGTTGCGGGAATCGGAAATATTTACTAATTTTGTCGTTCACTTCTCATTTTTTTATTTATGGGAGGGTTTTTCTGAAAAAGGAGGAGTTATGGAAAAGCAGTTCCGTTTCGATTACGAACATTATGCGGCGCTGTCGGCCCTTCCCGAAGCGGACCGACGGCTGGTTTCCGAGGCCGAACAAGCCACGGCCCGGGCCTATGCACCCTATTCGAAATTCCGGGTGGGGGCTGCGGCGCGGCTGCGCAGCGGCCGGATTCTCCACGGGAGCAACATCGAGAGCGAGGTCTTCCCGGCGGGACTGTGCGCCGAGCGTACGCTGCTCTTCCATGCCGCGGCCAATTGCGCCGACGACCCGATCGAATCGCTGGCCATCGCCTCCGAGCCTTCGGAACGGGAGTGCTACCCCTGCGGACAGTGCCGGCAGGTGCTGGTGGATACGGAACGCCGCCAGGGGAGCCCGATCCGGGTGATCATGAGCGGCGGCGGCACGGCGTCGGTCGTCGATACGGCGGAAAAACTCCTGCCCTTCACCTTCATTCTGTAAACGGCGATTAAACGGCGATGTTCACTCCGGACGATATTCTCTACGAGGACAACCATCTGCTCGTCGTGAACAAGCACGGCGGGGATCTCGTGCAGCCGGATCCTTCGGGCGAGAGCGCTCTGGAAGATCAGATCAAGGCCTTCATCAAGGTGCGGGACGGCAAGCCGGGGGCGGTTTTCCTCGGCGTGGTGCACCGCATCGACCGTCCGGTGAGCGGGGCGGTGCTCTTTGCCAAGACCTCGAAGGCGCTGACGCGGCTGAACGAGATGCTGCGCGAGGGGCGGATCCGCAAGGTCTACTGGGCGCTGACCGAATCGACGCCCGATCCCGAGCAGGGCGAACTGCGGCACTACATCCTGCGCGACGGCCGCACGAACCGCTCGCGGGCCTGCGACGCCCCGAAGGGGGATGCCAAGGAGGCGCGGCTGCGCTACGAGACGCGGGGCCGTGGAAAGAACTATACGCTCGTGGAGGTCGAACTGCTGACGGGACGCCACCACCAGATCCGGGCGCAGCTCTCGAAGATCGGCTGCCCGATCCGCGGGGACCTGAAATACGGGGCACGGCGTTCGCAGCCCGGGGGCGGGATTTCGCTCCACTCGCGGCGGGTGGAGTTCGACCATCCGGTGCGTCACGAACGGATCTCGGTCACGGCGCCCGTTCCGGCGGGGGACAACCTGTGGGCGGCCTTCGAAAACCTGTAAAAAACGGAAGACGATGCGACTGCTTGTACAACGTGTGAAAGAGGCTTCGGTAACGATCGGCGGCACGCTCCGCGCGCGGATCGGCGCGGGACTGCTGGTGCTGGTCGGCGTGGGACACGACGACGGCGTGGAGGATCTGGAATACCTGGCCGGGAAGCTGGTGCGGCTGCGGATCTTCGACGACGAAAACGGGGTGATGAACCTCGATGTCATGCAGACCGGGGGCGAGGTGCTGGTCGTGAGCCAGTTCACGCTGCTGGCCTCGACGCGCAAAGGGAACCGTCCGAGCTATATTCATGCGGCCCCGGAGGCTGTTTCGCGCCCCCTGTACGAGCGTTTTGCGGCCCGTGTCGGCGAACTGACGGGCCGTCCGGCGGCAACGGGCGAATTCGGCGCCGACATGCAGGTAGCTTTGATCAATGACGGTCCGGTAACGATCTGGATCGACTCCAAAAACAAGGAATGACCATGAAAATGAAGACGATCGCATGGATGGCAGGGTGCCTGGTCGCCTGTCTGGTCGCCTGCGGAGGCGACGGTTCGGATGACATCGTGATTCCGGGGATTCCGGATGTTGAATCCTTTGATCTTTCGGCCTGTACGGGTTGGGCGGAACTGCCGGCCGTGGAGCAGGATTCGGAGGATCTCTGTTATGCGGCGCACTTCTGCAACGGTCTGCCCGGCGGTCGGAACTATTCGGTCTGTTACAGCATCGGGAATCGCTCCGGGATGTGGTCGGCCTTTCCGTTGCACGAATGCTACAAGGGGAGTCAGAACCGTTCGGATGCCTGGGCCTACGACCCGGAACTGCCGCAGTCGATCCAGCCGAATCTGGTAAAGGGCTCCTATAAGCCGCAGCCCGGCTATTCGAAAGGTCATCTGCTGGCGTCGGGCGACCGTACGGTGAACGCCACGGCGAACATCCAGACGTTTTACGTGACGAATGCGGCCCCGCAGTGGCAGAACAGCTTCAACAGCGGGGTGTGGTCGTCGCTCGAAGCGGACTGCTGGAACAACATCTGCGCCGACACGCTCTATGTGGTTTCGGGGGTGTGGGGCGTACATGCGGAGGACCGGGTGACCGATCAGTCGGGGGTTTCCTGCACGGTTCCGAGCCATTTTTTCCGGGTGCTGCTGCGCTCGAAGTCGGGCGATACGGGCAAGAAAGTGCAGGACCTTTCGTCCGATGAACTGCAATGCGTGGGTTTCTGGTTCGAGAACCGGGCCTATCCGAGCGGGAAGCCCTCGGCGAACATGACTTCGGTGGCCGAGATCGAGCGGCAGACCGGGATGACCTTCTTCGTGAATGTGCCGAATGCGCCGAAGGAGACGTTCGACGCCGGAGATTGGAATTTTAGAAAATAGGAAATGGAACAGGGGGTCCGGTTGCGGAACCCCTGTATTTTAAGGATCATAAAAAATCGTTATCGGAATTTATGAAAAGATTTTTTACCTGTTTGCTGGCAGGAGTGGCAGCCTGCCTTGTTTCGTGTGACAAGACGGAGGAGGGAAGCAAGTGGTTCTCGACTCCGGAGTGTACGGTCAACGGCACGACAGCGGAGGTGAGCTGCGCCACGAATTTCGGCCCGGGGGTTTTGAGTGCCTCGAATGCGGGGTTCTCCTATGCTCCGGTGACGGAGAGCGGGGTCATCGACTTCACGACGACGTCGGACATCACGGTCGACGGCACGACGCTGCGCGCGACGTTGAGCGGTCTGGCTTCGGAGACCCTCTATGTCGTTTATGCCTATGCGGATCTGGGAACGGGCCGGATGCAGAGCCCCGGCATTTCGTTCCGGACGGGCGAGGGCAGTTCGCTCCCGGAGCCCGATCCGGAGAAGCCGGCCTTCGGGACCCCTTCGGCCTCGAACATCACGGCCACGGGTGCGACGCTGAACTGCGGCTTCACGTTCGGGGAGCCGACGGCGGATTATACCCTCCGGTTCGAGTACCGCCCTGTTTCGGGCAGCAGCTATACGCAGAAGTCGGTGACGGCGGGCTCGGGGACGAAGAGCGTGACGCTGACGAATCTGTCTGCGTCGACGACGTATGAATTCCGGCTCTGCGCCGAGTGGGCGGGTGAGACCTACACGAGTGCGACGACGCGCTTCACGACGCTGGCCTCGCAGGGGGGCGGTGACGGTGGCGGCGACACGCCTGCGGGTCCGACGAAGTATTCGGGCTGGCCGGAACTGCCGGTGGAGGTGAATAAGCCGGGCGATTATTACTATGCCTACCATATGCGGGAGGATGCTGGAAAGATTCGTAATTTCTCCGTATGTTACAGCAAAGAATATGAGTGCCCGGTTTGGGTTGCAGCTCCGATGCACAGCAGTTACAAAGGTAATTCCGGGCGCAATGATGCCTATAAGCAGGATCCTGTTCTTGCGGGTCTTGGTTGCAGTCAGATTGAGAAACGAACCGGTTATACCCGGGGGCATTTACTTGGATCGAGTGACCGAACAGTGAGCGTTGCCACAAACAAACAGGTGTTTTATCTCTCGAATATCGCACCTCAACTTCAATCGGGCTTCAATGAGGGTCAAGGGGTTTGGAATAATCTGGAAGAATATGTAGATGGCTTGTGGTGCGTAGATACGCTTTATCAAGTCGTGGGATGTTATTGGGAGAATACGAATACGAAAGCGAGTGGAACGGTTATTCCGACCCATTATTATAAGGCGCTGTTGCGTACGAAGAATGGGAATACGGGGAAATGGGTTGTTAACTGTTCGCGGGACGAATTAAAATGTGTGGCTTTTATTGTCCGTCATAACAGCAGCCAGAAATATACCGATCCGAATGAGTCGATGATGATTTCGATTGAGGAATTGGAGGAACTGACGGGCTTCACCTTCTTTGCGAACGTCCCGAACGCCCCGAAGGATAGCTACAACCCTTCGGACTGGGGCCTGTAAGCGACCGGCGATGGCCTATCCGTGGGGCGACGAGCGGCGGTTCAACTCCTATGCGGGTTACTTCCGCCGGCTGTTCGGGGACCGGGTGCAGAAGCTCTCGGTGGATGCGGGCTTCACCTGTCCGAACCGCGACGGAACGGTCGGCACCGGCGGGTGTACGTTCTGCATCAACGGCGCCTTCACGCCGTCGTACTGCTCGCCGACGAAGAGCATCGCGCAGCAGATCGACGAGGGAATCGAGTTCCACCGCAACCGCTACCGCACGGCGCACCGCTATCTGGTCTATTTCCAGTCCTACTCGAACACCTACGCGCCGCTGGAACGGCTGAAAGCGGTCTACGGCGAGGCTCTTCGGCATCCGGATGTCGTGGGGATCGTCGTCGGCACGCGCCCGGACTGCGTCGACGAAGTGACGCTCGACTACCTGGCCGGGGTGGCGCGCGACCGGTATGTGGCCGTGGAGTACGGCATCGAGTCGACCCGGGATGCGACGCTGCGCGCCGTGAACCGGGGTCATGACTTCGCCGCGGCGGAGCGGGCCGTGCGGATGACCGCCGGGCGGGGCCTTGCCGTGGGCGGGCACTTCATCCTCGGGCTCCCGGGCGAGACGGACGCGATGCTGCTCGATCAGACGGCACGGATCAACGCCCTGCCGCTCACGACGGTGAAGTTCCACCAGTTGCAGGTCTTCCGCGGGACGGCGATGGCCGCGGAGTACGACGCGCACCCGGAGCGCTTCCGCTTCTGGACGCTCGACGAATACCTCGACCTCTTCGTGGAGATCCTGCGCCGCCTGCGCCCGGATCTGGTCGTCGAACGCTTCGCCTCGGAGGCGCCGCCGCGCTACCACTACGGCCGCAACTGGGGCCTGGTGCGCAACGAACAGCTGCTGTCGATGCTGGAAAAAAGATTGGAGCGGCGGAATGCGTATCAAGGCGAAATTTTTACTACATTTGTAGACGGATAAAACCTCGGCAGGCAACAACATTCCATCCCGTGAGCAAATGGCCCGAGAATTGAGCTTCACGCCGACGGCTTGTCGTTCTGTCGTGCATATTGAATAGAACAGTTCCCTTATGAAACACGCTATTACTCCGAATTCCGTGTGGAAGATCGTCAAGGAGTATTTCCTGATGTTCTTCGGCATGATGATGTACTCGTTCGGGTGGATCGGCTGCGTGTTGCCGGCCAACGGTATGGGCGGCGGAGCAGCGGGTCTTTCGCTGGTGCTGTGCACGGCGCTGGAAAACCTCGGGATGCACGTGCAGATCGGTACGATGGTTTTCTTCATCAATGCGGTGCTGCTGCTCGTTGCGGGGTTCATTGTGGGGTGGAACTTCGGGGTCAAGACGATCTTTTGCGTGCTGGTGATCTCCGTGGGGATGAACTTCTGGCAGGGTGTGCTTCCGGAAGGGAACTTCCTCGGCGTGGACAACCTGCTTTCGATCGTCATGGGCGGTATCCTGGCCGGAACGGGTATTGCGTTGTGCTTCACGCAGGGCGGCTCGACGGGCGGTACGGATATCGTGGCGATGATCATCAACAAGTACCGGACGATCAGCTACGGCAAGATCCTGATCTATTCGGATTTCGTCATCATCGCCTCGTCGCTGCTCGTGGGCAAGGGCATCAGTGCGGTGATCTACGGCTACGTGCTGACGGCCGTCGTGGGCTACACGGTGGACATGATCATGGCCGGGAACCAGCAGTCGAGCCAGGTGCTGATCATAACGCACGACTACGAGAAGATGGCGGATGCCATTGCGCGGAACATCCACCGGGGCGTGACGCTCATCGATTCGCAGGGATGGTACTCGAAGGAGCAGACGAAGATGGTGATGGTGGTGTGCCGGAAGCGTGAGACGGCCATGATCCTGAAATTCGTCAAGACGATCGACCCGGATGCCTTCATGACCGTGGGTTCGGTGATGGGCGTCTACGGGAAGGGCTTCCAGGCGATCAACAAGGGCTGATGCCGCGTTATGCCGACATAGTCCTGCCGCTGGCACAGCCGGCCTATACGTTCGCGGTTCCCGAGGGGATGGCGGTCACGGAGGGTCAGGCCGTGGCGGTACAGTTCGGTGCGCACAAATTCTATACGGGTATTGTCTGGCGGGTGCATGACCGGCGCCCCGACTTCCCGCGGATCAAATCCATACAACGTATTCTCTATGATACACCGCTCCTGTCGGCGGCGCAACGCGCGCTGTGGGAGTGGATGGCGTCGTATTACCTGTGCAGTCCGGGGGAGGTGATGCGCGTGGCGCTTCCCGCGCTGATGAAGCCTTCGGGCGATACGGAGGAGGAGTTCTCGGAGGAGGAGTTCCGCCCCCGGACGGAACCGTATGTCTCGCTGGCACGGGCGTTGTGCGACGAGACGGCGTTCCACGAGGCGTGCGAACGCCTCGAACGGCGGGCCCCGAAGCAGTACGCGGCGCTGTTGGAGATCGCCTCGGCGGGCGACGGGACACGCATTGCGACGGGCGAGATCGCGCAGCGGCTGCTGCGGGCGGAGAGCGCCGTGCTGCGCACGCTGGAACGCAAGGGGCTGATCCTTCGTGCGGAACACGAACGCACGGTCGAGCGGGGCGGCTCCGCATTCCGGCTTCCGGAGCTGACCCCGATGCAGCGCCGGGCGCTCGACTCCCTGCGCGGACAGTTTGCCGCGGGGAAGGAGACGGCGCTGTTGCAGGGCATCACGGGCTCGGGGAAGACGGAGATCTACATCCATCTGATCGGCGAGGTGCTGTCGCGGGGCGGGGACGTGCTGCTGCTGGTTCCGGAGATCGCCCTGACGGCGCAGTTGATCGAACGCATGGAGCGGATCTTCGGGAGCCGCGTCACGGCCTACCACTCGAAGCTCACGAACCGCCGGCGCACGGAAACGTACCTCCGTTTGAGCCGTTCGGAGGGGGGCGAGTTCGTGGTCGGGGCGCGGTCGTCGCTCTTCCTGCCGCTGAAACACCTGCAACTGATCGTGGTCGACGAGGAGCACGATGCGAGCTATAAGCAGACGGACCCGGCGCCGCGCTACAACGCACGGGACTGCGCCGTGGTGATGGCGCGGCTGACGGGCGGGCATACGCTGCTGGGGAGCGCCACGCCGTCGGTGGAGACGTGGTCGAATGCCGCGTCGGGGAAGTACGGGCGTGCGGAGCTGACCGAGCGCTACGGCACGGCGCGGCCTCCGGTGATTTACGTGTCGGATACGCTGCGTGCGGCGCGCCGTGGCGAGCGGCACGGCCACTTCAACAAACTGCTGCTGGACAAGATCGACGAGACGCTCCGGCGGGGCGGACAGGTGATGCTGTTCCAGAACCGGCGTGGCTTTTCGCCCTATGTCGAGTGTACGGAGTGCGGATGGACGGCGCGGTGCCCGAACTGCAACGTGACGCTGACCTACCACAAGGGCGGGCGGAGACTCGTCTGCCACTACTGCGGCCATACGGAGGAGGTTCCGGCGAAGTGCCCGTCATGCCGCGTGACGGATGTCGTGCCGAGGGGCTTCGGAACGGAGAAGATCGAGGAGGAGATCGCTGCGATCTTCCCCGAAGCGCAGGTTGCACGACTGGATCGGGACAGCGTCACCTCCGAGAAGGCGTTCAATGCCATCATTGCGGATTTCGCGGCGCGCCGGACCGACATCCTGGTCGGCACGCAGATGATAACCAAGGGGTTCGATTTCGGGGGCGTCTCGCTCGTGGGGATCCTCAATGCGGACAACCTGCTGAACAATCCCGATTTCCGGGCTGCGGAGCGGGCTTTCCAGCTGATGACGCAGGTGTCCGGGCGCGCCGGGCGGCGCGACGACGGGGGCGAGGTGGTGATCCAGACGGGCGATCCGGGGAATCCGGTGATCCGTCAGGTCGCTGCGGGCGACTACGAAGGGATGGTCCGCATGCAGCTGGCCGAACGCCGGGCCTTTTTTTACCCGCCGTATGCGCGCCTGACGTCGCTCATGTTGCGCCACCGCGATCCGGCGACGCTGCGCGACGGCATCACGGCGCTGGCCGCGCGGCTGCGCGAACGCTTTGGACGGCGCGTGCTGGGCCCGATGACGCCGCCCGTGGACCGGATCCGGGGCGAATACCTTGCGGGGCTGCTGTTGAAGATCGAGAGCGGAGCCTCGTCGGCCCGGGCGCGGGAGCTGCTCCTCGCCGAACTGAAAACCTTTTCCGAAAATCCGGCTTACAGGGCCATAACCGTCGTGGTGGATGTCGATCCTCAATGAGTTGCTGCGCGACGTGGCGTCGTTGTTCTTTCCGGCCCGCTGTGCGGTGTGCGGGGAGCCGCTGTCGGCGGGCGAGCGATGCGTCTGCACGCTCTGCCGGGCCACGGCGCCCCTGACGGGCTACTGGCGCGAGGCGGACAACCCCGTGGTGCGCAAATGCTGGGGGCTGCTTCCCGTCGAACAGGCCTCGGGCTTTCTCTTCTTCGTCCACGGCAGCGGCTGGCGACAGCTGATCCACGGCTTCAAGTACCGCGGATCGTGGCGTACGGCGCGCGAAATGGGCGAGTGGTATGGCCGCTACCTGCGTGAAAGCGGGCTCTACGACGACGTGGAGTGTGTCGTACCGCTTCCGCTGCACCCGTTCAAACGGTGCCGCAGGGGCTATAACCAGTCGGAATACATCGCCGAGGGGATTGCGCACCAGCTGGGCGTCCCGGTCGACCGGCGGAGCGTCTTCCGGCGCCGCAACACGGCGAGCCAGGCCCGGAAATCGCACCGCGAACGGGCCGGGAATGTCGAAGGGGCCTTTGCGGTGCGGCACCCCGAACGGCTGGCGGGCCGTCACGTGCTGCTGGTCGACGACGTGATGACGACGGGTTCGACCTTGTTGTCGTGTGCCGGGGAGATCCTGCGTGCGGTCCCCGACTGCCGGATCAGCCTGGCAGCGCTGGCCGTCTCGCGCCGCGAACTGGGTGTGAAACCCTGATTCGGGGCTCCGGGGGCTCCGGGGGCCGCTCCCGGCCGGGGGCGGGGAAAATCTTTCACATTTCGGGCCGCTCTTTTTGATATGTCGGACCGAATCCGTATTTTTGAGGTCCGAACCGAGGGAAACATTCATGGCAAAGGAATACAACAATACGACCCCGCGCGGCAGCGCCTATTCGCGCAACCGCGAGGCTTACGATGCGCTGACGGAGAATGCCGGGAACGTGCCGCCGCAGGCCGTCGAGCTGGAGGAGGCGGTGCTGGGCGCGCTGATGCTCGAAAAGGACAGCATCATCGCCGTACAGGAGTTCGTCACTCCGGAGGCGTTCTACACGGAGGAGCACCGGCTGATCTACAAGGCGATCAACGAGTTGTCGATGGAGCTGAAACCCATCGACCTCTATACGGTGACCGAACGCCTGAAAGCCCGGAAGGAGCTCAAAAAGGTGGGCGGGGCGTCGTACCTGGCGCAGCTGACCCAGAAGGTGGGCTCGGCGGCGAACGTGGAGTTCCATGCCAAGATCATCGCGCAAAAATACGTCCAGCGGGAGCTGATCCGCTCGGCGACGGAGATTCAGAAACGCTCGTACGACGAGTCGACCGACGTGACGGAGCTGATCGGTTTCGCCGAGGGCGAGATCTTCAAGGTGGCCGAGGGGCATGTGAAGCGGTCGGTGCAGTCGTCGAAGGAGATTCTGGCGCGGGCGCTGATGCAGATCGAGGAGGCGTCGAAGAACACGAGCGCGTTCAGCGGCGTGCCGTCGGGCTTCATGGCGCTGGACCGCGTGACGCTGGGCTGGCAGTTGTCGGACCTGATCATCGTGGCGGCGCGTCCTTCGATGGGAAAGACGGCCTTCGTGCTCTCGATGGCGCGCAACATGGCCGTGGACCACGAACAGGGCGTTGCGTTCTTCTCGCTCGAAATGTCGGCCGTTCAGCTGATGATGCGTCTGATCATCGCCGAGACGGGCCTTTCGGGCAACGACGTCAAGTCGGGACGTCTGACGCCCGAACAGTGGCGCCATCTGGAATCGGCGACCAAGCCGCTGGGGGCGGCGCCGCTCTACATCGACGACACGCCGGCGCTGTCGGTCTTCGAATTCCGCTCGAAGGCGCGACGTTTGAAGATCCACAACGACATCAAGATCATCATCATCGACTACTTGCAGCTGATGACCGGCAATC
>DSTMR04002__coassemble_598_pt1 | contig 84384 bp, 62 predicted proteins | sample DSTMR04002__metabat2_high_PE_025 | metagenome-assembled genome bin DSTMR04002
AGTGGCGCACTTCGCGCATCAGGTCGTCGTTCTCGTACTGGATCGAGCTGGTGTCGGACGAGACTTTGGCGCAGAAATCCTTGAATCCCTGCGGCAGGTCGGGGCTCCACAGGATCGTGAGGTTGGGTTCGGGCGAGGGGCCGAGGTTGTAGAGCGTTTGCAGGAAGCGGAACGAGGTCTTCGTGACCTTCGTGCGGCCGTCGTTGAAGCGGCCTCCGATGGCTTCGGTCACCCACGTCGGGGCGCCGGCGAAGATGTCGTTGTAGGACTGCATGCGCAGGTGGCGCACCATGCGGAGCTTGATGACGAACTGGTCGATGAGCTCCTGTGCGAAGGTCTCGTCGATGAGGCCGTGAGCGAGGTCATACTCGATGAAGATGTCGAGGAACGACGATACGTTTCCGAGCGACATGGCGGCTCCGTCCTGCTCCTTGACGGCGGCCAGATAGGCCATGTAGACCCACTGCACGGCCTCCTGTGCCGAGTGCGCCGGGCGGGAGAGATCCAGTCCGTAGTATTCGCCCATGGTGCGGATGTCTTTCAGGGCCTTGATCTGCTCGGCGACCTCTTCGCGCAGGCGGATGCGGGCTTCGGTCATCGGGCCGGTGAGGCTGCGCAGGTCCTGCTGCTTGGCCTCGATCAGGCGGTCGGTGCCGTAGAGGGCGAGCCGGCGGTAGTCGCCGATGATGCGGCCGCGGGCGTAGTTGTCCGGAAGACCCGTCAGGAATCCGAGCGAGCGGAACGAGCGGATCTCCTCGGTGTAGACGTCGAAGACGCCGTCGTTGTGGGTTTTGCGGTAGTGGGTGAAGATGTCGCGCACCTTCTCGTCGACATCCACTCCGTTCTCCTTGCAGGCGCGCGATACGACGTTGATGCCGCCGAAGGGTTTGATGGCGCGTTTGAGGAGTTCATCGGTTTGCAGGCCGACGATGAGTTCGTTCTCGCGGTCGATGTAGCCGGCCTTGTGGGAGGTGATCGTCGAGACGGTCTTGTTGTCCAGCGAGCGGATGCCATTGTTCTGACGCTCCTCTTCGATGGCTTTCAGACAGAGGTCCCAGATGTGCCGGGTGCGTTCGGTGGGTCCTTGCAGGAACGAAGCGTCGCCCAGATAGGGGGTGATGTTCGTCTGCACGAAACTCGTGACGTTGATCTCCTTGCTCCAAAGCCCGTCGATGAAGGTTTTGTTCAGTTCCATAGATGCGTTATTGTTCGTTTTGGAATTAAGATTGTCTCCTTTCGGCGCACAAAGATAGGTTGTTTTTTTCACTCGCGACGAATTTTGCTTACAAATTCTTATAAAAATTTAAAAAATACCTGCATTTCGGTATCCCGAGGGGGTTCTGGGTGCATTTTCCGAAGTCGTGGAAAATGCGTACCTTTGCGGCAAACGTTTTCGTTCAGTTAGTTATGGAAGAATTGACCCTGACCACTCCGGCGCTGCTGTTTTCGGCCGTTTCGCTGATCCTGCTCGCCTACACGAACCGCTTTCTCTCCTATGCGCAGCTGGTTCGCACGCTCAAAGAACAGTACCTCCAACACCCCTCGAAGGTGACGCAGGCGCAGATCGACAACCTCCGCCGCCGGCTCCACCTCACCCGCACGATGCAGGCGCTCGGGGTGTCGAGCCTGTTTCTGTGTGTGGTGACCATGTTCCTGATCTACGTGGGATTCTTCACCCTTTCGGCATGGGTTTTCGGAATTGCGCTGCTGCTGTTGATCGCTTCGCTGGGGGTCTCGATCCGGGAGATCCAGATCTCGGTCCGGGCGTTGGAAATCCATTTGAAGGATATGGAGAAATAGCCCCTCGGGAGGGTTGCGGCGGGATCCCGCCCTCAAAAAAACGAAGATGCCGCGACATCGCGTCGCTGCATCTCCCACTAACCTACTTATGTAACCTAAAACCAACTTGTGAATCCGGGCATCCGGTTTTCACGCTGCAAAGATACGGGGCCGTCATTTCTTTCGGATGACGGCCCCGTTACATTCGCGTGAAGCGTGAGGACTGCTATTGCCTTGACGGAGCGATTTCGTGCTGCGATTCCAGGAAGTAGTGCTGCGACTTGAGCAGGTTCCGCGACTGGAGCACCATGGTCTTGGTCTCGTTGAGGATCGTCAGGTAGAGCACGCTGGCGCGGGTCGAGGTCGAGGGGTTGCTGTTGATGCGCCGCAGCTGGCTCTTGACGGCCTCGACGATCGTGTCGAAGAGGCGGTCGCGCATGTCGAGCACCCGGTCGAGGTCCGTGAAATCCTTCGAGGCGAGCATCTCGTTGATCTTGTCGAAAATCTCCTCCACCTGGTCGTTCACGCGCATCAGGTCGACGATCTGCTCCTTCGACATGCCCTCGTGGTTGTTGTCGATGTGTTCGAACGAGGGGCGCGTGATGTGGATCAGGGCCTTGGTCACCTCCGAGAGGTAGTCGACCACCTGGACGTAGAAGTGCCCGGTGTCGATGTCGCACTGCTGCAGGCGCCGCAGCGTGGGCATGATGTTGTACTTGCGCTCACGGGCCTCCGAGAAGAGGCGTTCCGAGTCGCGGACCATCTCCTTGAGGACCTTGCGGTTCTCCTTGAAGACGGCCACGAGCGTGCGGTTGTAGATGCGCGTGACCTCCTGCATGGTGTTGCAGACCTCGCCGATGCAGGCGCAGAGCACCTCGTCGGGGGTTTCGGCCTTTTCGAGGGGCAGCAGGGCCTTTTCGGCCTCCTCTTTCAGTGCGGGGGTCTTGCGGTGGCTGCGGATGAGCAGCCAGGCGCAGAGAACCGTGAGTACCACGACGGCGATCCAGCCGCCCCAGAGCAGCAGGGCCGTGACGGCCAGTGCGATGAGGAATCCGCCCAGTGCGGTGATGAACCACCCCGAGATGACGGCCATGACGCCCGTAATGCGGTAGACGGCGCTTTCGCGTCCCCAGGTGCGGTCGGCCAGCGACGAACCCATCGCCACCATGAAGACGACGTAGGTGGTCGAGAGCGGGAGTTTGTAGGAGGTACCGATGGCGATCAGGATCGAGGCGGCGGTGAGGTTCACCACGGCGCGGATCATGTCGTACTGCGCCGAGGCGCGCTCCTCGACGGGCAGGGGCTCGAAGCGCCGGTCGATGGCCTTCTGCATCCGTTTGGGGACGATTCCCGACCAGAGGTTGTTGGCCATGAGCGTCAGGCGCACCAGCCCGCGCGAGAGGAAGGTCGAGCCGAAGCGCTCCTCCTCTTCGTGCTGCGAGGCGAGCGAGAGTTCGGTCTCAGCCACGTGCTGGGACTTTTTCGAGAAGAAGAGCGTCAGCACCATGATCAGTCCCGAGGCGAGCAGGATCAGGAAGTCCGTGCGGACCGGGGCTTCGAGGGCTCCCATCATGATGGTTTCGCTGCCGGCCTCGCGGGCGATCTGCCAGGCGTCGAAGCTGGCCAGGGGCACGCCGATGAAGTTCACGAGGTCGTTTCCTGCGAAGGCCAGGGCCAGGGCGAAGGTACCGGAGAGGATCGTGATGCGGATGATGTTGAGCCGCATCCGCTGGAAGAGCCACAGCACGATGGATGCCACGGCCCAGAAGGCGAGGAGCGTGAGCAGCACGTGGTCGGTGACGTACTCCGAGACCGACGTGGGGATGAGCCCGGAGCTTTTCAGCCCCTTGAAGAGTGCGAAGTAGAGGATTCCGGAGAGGGAGATCCCGCACCATACGGCGCCCCAGCGGCGGAAGACGGGGGCGTAGCGGAACGAGAAGATCAGCCGCGAGACATACATGTAGAAGAGCCCCGCGACGAAGGCGAAGGCCACGGAGAGGAGGATGGCGGCGATGATGACCATGGCCTTCCCGGTGTTGATGAACTGCGAGAGGTCTTGCAGGGAGAAGGCCGGATCGGCGGCGATGCGGAAGAGGGCCGTGGCGACGGCGGCTCCGAGCAATCCGAAGACCATCGAGACGGTGGTCGAGGTGGGGAGTCCGAGCGTGTTGTAGAGGTCGAGCAGCAGGACGTTTCCGAGCATCATGCCCAGGAAGAGCATCATGATCTCCGGGAAGGAGAACTGCGCCGGATAGAAGACGCCGCTGCGGGCGACCTCCATCATGCCGCTGGACGTAAGCGTTCCGACCAGAATACCGGCGGCGGCGATCCAGAGGATCGTGCGGCGCGGCGCGACTTTGGAGCCGATGGCCGAGTTGAGGAAGTTGATGGCGTCGTTGGCGACACCTACGACGATGCCCATCACGGCCAGGATGGCCAGGATGATGACGATGGCGGTAAATAGAGGTGACATGGTGAATATCTGACGGTTTATGTGAATATCCCTTGCGGGGAAGCCGTCTTCGGGGAGGTCGACGCGTGGCTGCCGTTGCGGGGTCCGCCGCGGGGCGGGGCTTCGGCGCCGTGCCGGGGACTTCCGGAAGAGGTCGGGCTTACCGGGAGCAAAGGTCCGAAACAGATATTACAAAACCGTTACAGGGATGTTGCGACGTCGTGAAACATGGGCGGTCACCCTCTTTTTTTCAGCGAGAAACGGAATTCCAGTCCGCCGCGTTCGCGGTTGCGGGCCGTGATCGTTCCGCCGTGGATCATCACGGCGTTCTTGACGATCGAAAGTCCGAGCCCCGTTCCGCCCAGTTTGCGCGAGCGGCCCTTGTCGACGCGGTAGAAGCGCTCGAAGAGGTGCGGGAGGTGCTCCTCGCCGACGCCGATTCCGTTGTCGGCGAAGAGGAGCGAGCACTCCTCGGGCGTGTCGTCCAGCAGGCGGATGTAGATGTCGCGTCCCCCGGAGTAGGCCGCGGCGTTGTCCGCGAGGTTGCGGAAGATCGAGGACAGCAGCGCGGGGTTGCCCACGACCTCGACCCGTTTCGGGACGTCGACGTTTACGCGCAGCCGCTGGTCGGCGGGTTTCAGTGCCATCTCTTCGGCCACCTCGGCGATCAGTTCGTTCAGCACGACGGGCTCCTTCCGGATCAGCTGGCTCGCCTCGTCCATGCGCGTGATGGTCGAGACGTCGGCAAGCAGGCGGCGCAGGCGTTCGGTCTGCGCGACACTCTTTTCGAGGAACTCCGTACGTTGGCTGCCCTCCATCCCGGGGTTGGCCAGCAGCGTTTCCAGATAGCCCTGAATCGCCGCCACGGGGGTTTTCAACTCGTGGTTGATGTTGTTCGTGAGTTGTTTCTTGATGCGGATCTTCTCCTGCTCCTCGTGCAGCGCCAGCGCATGCTCGCGGTCGCGGTCGGCAGTCGTGCGCTGCAAGCGGGCATAGAGACGGATGATGTGGTTCGAGATCTCGCCCAGCTCGTCGTGCGGGAAGGGGGCGATGTCGTCGATGCGCTCGCCGCGTTCGGCGCGTTGTGCGAATTCGTTCAGCCGCGTGATGTTGTGCCCCAGCCGCCGCGTGGCGAAATACCCCGCGATGCTCATCAGCAGCGTGACGCCCAGCATGAACCAGAGGAACTCGCGGTCGGCGGCGAGCACCTCGCTCAACGGCACGGAGTAGGGCACGGCCGAGCGGACGATGACCTTGTCGCCGAGCATCGCCGAGTAGAAGTAGTTGTGATGGGAGCTCTCCGAGTGGCGGCGGATGATGTATCCGGTTCCGTGAGTCAGTGCGTCGGCGACTTCGGGCCGGTCGAGGTGGTTGGCTGCGGGGAGCGAGTCGAGCGAGTTGTCGAAGAGGACGAGTCCGGAGCGGTCGATGAGCGTCACGCGCAATGCCTCGAAGGGCTCGTCGTGCGTGGCGATGAAGGCGGCGGGGTCGGCGCCTTCGTCCAGAGCGTCGAGCATCCGCAGGTTGAAGAGTTGCAGGCGGGCGTTGAGCCGCTCGGCCTTGAAGTGCTTCTCGCGGCCGTACTGGAAGAGCACGAAGCACCCCACGAGCGTCCACGAGAAGGCCAGCAGCAGCAGGAAGAGCCGCCGGTGGTAGGAGAGTCTACTCCTCAAATCCATAGCCATATCCGAGCCGGGTTACGATGTGTTTGCCGTAGGGTCCGATCTTGCGGCGCAGGCGGGTGATGTTGACGTCGATGGTTCGGTCGAGGACGATGACCTCGTCGCTCCAAATGCGGTGGAGGATCTCCTCGCGGGAGAAGATCACGCCGCGGTGGGCGATGAGCAGGGCGAGGATTTCGAACTCCTTTTTGGTGAGGGCGAGCTCCTGCCCGTCGAGGGTGCAGGCCTTGCGTCGGAGATCCATTTCGAGCCCCTCGAAGGCGATCGTCTCGTGTTCGGCTTCGGCGGTTGCGGTGCGCCGGAGGACGCTGCGCACGCGGGCCAGTACCTCGCGGATGGAGAAGGGTTTGGCGATGTAGTCGTCGGCGCCGAGGTTCAGCCCGGCGACGGTGTCGTCCTCGGAGTCCCTGGCGGTGCAGAAGATGACGGGAACCTGGGCCGTTGCGGGATTCTCTTTGAGGATGCGGGCCATGCGGAAACCGCTCGTCTCGCCCATCATGACGTCGAGCAGGATGAGCGAATAGCGTTCGGGGTGCATGCCGAGGGCCTGTTCGGCGCTGTACGCCACGTCGACGTCGTATCCTTCGACTTCGAGGTTGAACTGGAGGATTTCGCACAGCGACTCTTCGTCGTCGACCACGAGGATTTTGTGTTTTGCCATAGCTTCGGGGTTTGAATCCGTGCCAAATTTACACAACATTCACGGATGTTACGCGCCCGGCGTCCGACATTTCACGGAAATGTAACAGTGCGCAGTTCCCGGGGCGTTGCGGGCGTCCCTCCCCGGGATGGTAGGACAGGCGGTCCCGAACCCGAATCGTCTGTCGGAACTGCCCGGCAGAGCTGTTTGTCGGGACCGCTTGTCGGGGAGCTCCGACGCTTCGGCCCCCTCCTCCTCTCCGCGACGTGTGCCGGGACTACTTCCCCAAAACCTCCATCTGCTGACGGACCGACTCCTCGTGGATGGCTTGCAGCACCGTGCGCATGAATTCGCGGTCCATGCCCAGCTCCACGGCCTGCGCGGCACGCCGCGCCAGCAACTCCTCGTAACGCTGCGTTTGCAGAATCGGCATGTCGTGCTCCTTCTTGTACTGTCCGATGTCGCGCGAGACGCGCATCCGCCGTACGAGGAGTTCCAGCAATTGGTCGTCGAGCTTGTCGATCTGGGCGCGCAGCTCGTTGAGATTCTCGGTCGTCGTGGTCTGCTCGCGGATGACCAGATTGCGCAGGATGTAGGCCAGCGCATCGGGCGTCACCTGCTGGGCCTTGTCGCTCCATGCCGAGTCGGGCGTGCAGTGCGCCTCGATGATCAGGCCGTCGAATCCGAGGTCCATGGCCTGCTGCGAGAGCGGTGCGATCAGTTCACGCTTGCCGCCGATGTGGCTCGGGTCGCAGAAGATCGGCAGCGACGGCAGACGCCGGTGCAGCTCGATGGGGATGGCCCACATCGGATGGTTGCGGTAGAGGCTCTTGTCGATCGAGGTGAATCCGCGGTGGATGGCGCCCAGACGGCGGATTCCGGCGTTGTGAATGCGTTCGATGGCTCCGATCCAGAGTTCGAGGTCCGGGCTGACGGGGTTCTTCACCAGCACCGGGATGTCCACGCCGCGCAGGGCGTCGGCGATCTCCTGCATGGCGAAGGGGTTGGCCGCCGTGCGGGCCCCGATCCAGAGCAGGTCGATGCCCCCTTTCAGGGCCGTCTCGACATGCTGACGGGTAGCGACTTCGGTGGCGGTGTACATGCCCGTTTCGCGCTTTACGCGCTGCATCCAGGCGATTCCCTTTTCGCCGACGCCTTCGAAACCTCCGGGTTTCGTGCGGGGTTTCCAGAGTCCGGCGCGGTAGATGCGGATCCCCTCGGCGGCCAGCGAGCGAGCGGTCTCGATGACCTGTTCTTCGGTTTCGGCGCTGCACGGGCCGGCAATGACCAGCGGTCGGCGGGGGTCGACCCCGGGAAGTGCGATGGGTTGAAGATCGTTCATGGTGTTTTCTGTTTTTTTGATTGTTTGTGACGGATTCGGGATGCGATCGGGTTTCAGATCGCGGGATTGGGGCATTCGGCATATTCGCCGAGGATGCGGAAGTCGCTGGTCAGCGGACGTGCTGCATCGACGGCCTGCCGGTAGCGGAGGGAGTCGTCGAACGTTACGTCGACATAGAACTGGTACTCCCATTCGCGTCCGATGATCGGCAGCGACTGGATCTTCGTGAGGTTGATGTCGTAGAACGAGAGGACGGTCAGCACCTTCGAGAGGCTTCCCTGCGTGTGGCGGAGGGTGAAGACGAGCGAGGCCTTGTTCGTGCGGGCGGGATCGTCGAACTCCGCGGCGCGCGTTTCGTCGGCCAGGATCAGGAAGCGGGTGAAGTTGTGCTTGTTGGTCTCGATGCCGCTTCGGAGGATTTCGAGACCGTACATCTCCGCGGCGTCGGCCCCGCAGATGGCGGCCGTTCCCGCGAGGTGTTCTTCGGCGATTTCCCGGGCGCTTCCGGCGGTGTCGTCGCGTTCGACGACTTTCAGGGACGGGCGGCCTTTGAGGAACTCGCCGCACTGCATCAGCGCAATGGGGTGCGAATGAACTTCGCGGATTTCGTCGAGTGTCTGCCCGGGGAGCGCTGCGATGACGTGGGAGATGCGGAGTTTCTGCTCGCCGACGATGCGGGCGCGGCTGCGTTGCAGGAGTTCGTGGTTGGGGAGCAGGCTTCCGGCGATGGTGTTCTCGATGGCGGCGATTCCCAGCAGTTCGGGATCTTCGGACATGCGGGCGAAGAGCGCATCGAAACTCGAACAGGGCAGCACGTTGAGATCCCGGTTGGGGAAATAGCGCCTTGCAGCGGTTTCGTGGTAGCATCCGGCGATGCCCTGTATGGCGATTCGATCCATTGTCAGTTGTTTTTAAGAAAAATCCCGCACTCGGGTTCGGTGCGGGATTTTCGTGAATTTATGCGTTTGTTTTCGATTCAATTCAAGGTATCAGATGCATACCGTCCCGCTTTCTCTTCTGGCGTGAAAGAAAAAGTAATAAAAGAAGTATGCAAATCCGTGAAGTCTCATCGTACTGAAAACTCAATAACCTTAACCGGCTACAAACATACTGAAAAATTTTGAAAAATCAAATCCGGAGGTGTGTTTTTTTTGAGGTGTTGATTCCGGATTTTTTCAGCGGGGGGATTCGGCTTTTGGCCGGTGTCGTGTGAAAAAGAGCAGCCGGCGAAACGAAAAAAGCGGAAGCAAATATTTGCAACCGCCTGATTGATGAGCTGTTGACGAGGCTTGAACTCGTGACCTCTTCCTTACCAAGGAAGTGCTCTACCACTGAGCTACAACAGCAATTCCCTTGTTGAGTGGTGCAAAAGTACACAAGAAAAATGAAAAGACCAAAAAAATGTGTGCTTTTCACAATTATTTTCTATCTTTACTACCGAATTATAACAAAAACAGATGAAACGTATTCTGATAGTAGGCGCCGGAGGTCAGATTGGTTCCGAGCTGACAGTTTTTCTGCGTGGGATTTACGGCGGCGCCAACGTCGTCGCCACCGACATGCGCGAATGCCGGAATCTGGGTGAAGACGGACCTTTCGAGGTCTTGAATGCCCTCGATGCCACGGCCATGGCTTCCGTCGTGGCCCGGTATCATATCGACACGATCTTCAATCTCGTGGCGTTGCTTTCGGCCGTCGGCGAGCGCAACCCCCAGATGGCCTGGAACGTCAATATGGGTGCGCTCAACAATTCGCTCGAAGTGGCCCGCCAGCACCATTGCGCGCTCTTCACCCCCTCGTCGATCGGCGCCTTCGGGCCCACGTCCCCCAAGGACAAAACCCCGCAGGATACGATCATGCAGCCGACGACCATCTACGGCATCTGCAAGGTTACCGGCGAACTCCTCGGCAACTACTACCACCACAAATACGGCGTGGATACCCGTTCGGTCCGCTTTCCGGGTATCATTTCGAGCGTTACGCTCCCCGGTGGCGGTACGACCGACTATGCCGTGGAGATCTACTACGAGGCGATCCGCAGCGGGAAGTTCACCTGCCCCGTTCCGCCCGATGTCTACATGGACATGATCTACATGCCGGACGCGCTGCGTGCGTGCGTCGAGTTGATGGAGGCCGATCCCGCGAAACTCGTCCACCGCAACAGTTTCAACCTCGCCTCGATGAGCTTCACCCCGGAGATCATCTGCGCCGAGATCCGGAAACGGCTGCCGGACTTCACGATGAACTACGATATCGACCCCGTGAAGAAGGAGATTGCCGAGAGCTGGCCCAATTCGCTGGACGACACCTGCGCCCGCGAGGAGTGGGGCTGGAAACCCGAATGGGACCTTTCGCGGATGACCGACGACATGCTGGCCCATATCCGTGCCAAACTGGGCATGAACTGATCCTTTTTTCCGGGACTTGACGTCTGAAAGCGGTCGTCGGGGCAGGATTTTTGCGCCGGCGGCCGTTTCGTATAAACCAAAACAGAGCAGTTTATGAAACGGATTATTCGCATCATTGTCCTTGTCATACTGGTCGTGGCGGCGATCCTGGTGGGCGGGAGTCTCTACCTGCTCCGCTATTCGCTGCGCCCCGACGCGACGATGGAGGCCAAGAACGCCGCCTCTTATGAATATATGTATGAGGAATATCCCTTTCTGGAATCGTGGGTCGACAGTCTCCGGCAACGGGATGCGCTGCGCGACACGACGATGACGGGGCGCGACGGCGAACGGCTCCATGCCCTGTATGCGTGGGCGCCGGAGCCCACGGACCGCACGGCGGTTATCGTCCACGGTTATACGGACAATGCCGTGCGGATGCTGATGATCGGCTACCTCTACAACCACGATCTGGGTTTCAACATCCTGTTGCCGGACCTCTACTACCACGGCGAGAGCCAGGGCCGGGCCATCCGGATGGGGTGGAAGGACCGGCTCGACGTCCTGCAATGGATGGAGGTGGCCAACGGGATCTTCGGCGGGGCGACGCGGATGGTCGTGCACGGCATCTCGATGGGCGCCGCGACGACGATGATGGTTTCGGGCGAAGAGCAGCAGCCCTACGTGAAGTGTTTTGTCGAGGATTGCGGCTATACGAGCGTGTGGGATCAGTTCGCGAAGGAGTTGAAGGGGCAGTTCTCGTTGCCGGCCTTTCCGCTGCTGAATGTGGCGAGCGGGCTGTGCGACGTGAAGTACGGCTGGAATTTCCGCGAGGCTTCGGCCCTGAAACAGGTGGCGAAGTGCGACCGTCCGATGCTGTTCATCCATGGGGATGCCGACGATTACGTGCCGACGTGGATGGTCTATCCGTTGTATGAGGCGAAACCTGGCGAGAAGGAGTTGTGGGTGGTTCCCGGCGCAGCCCACGCCCTGTCGTACCGCGACAACCGCGCCGAGTACACGCGGCGGGTCGGGGAGTTTGTCGGAAGGTATATTCCGGATGACCGGATTCCGGAAGTTCGGGAATAAACAGGAAAATGATGGATCCCAAAGAGACGCAATCGCGCAATGCGGTTTTTTATCGAACGTTGGAGGAGACGATCGGCCGCCTGCCGGCCGAGGTGCGGGCACGGCTTTACCGTCCGTGTGCCGAAGCATGTGTGAAGGATGGGGTGCTGGTCGAACTGCGCCGGCAATTCGAGGAGTGCGGATGCGACCTCGACCGGCAGTATGCGAAGTACGGGCGTTCGCCCTGTTTCTTTGCCGATGTCGTCGAGCCGGGACGGGTCTACGAGATGGGCTATCCGCGCTGTCTGTGCCCGCAGGTCGAGGCGGGATTCACCGCCGCGCCGACCCATTGCGAATGTTCGCGGCAGAGCATCCTCTATGTGCTGGAAGAGTTGCTTCCAGGACGGAAAATCGAGGTGGAGACCCTCATGACGGTGCTGGGCGGAGGTCCCGAGTGCCGTTTCCGGGTGACGGTCGGGAAGGCCGAGGGCCTTGAAAACGGTCGGTCCCGAAGCGAGTCTGCGCATTAAGGGTGTTTGCGGCTGCTGCGGTAGGAAACCATTCCGGATTCATCAGCCCGTAAGTCCGGCTTTTTAAGCCGGTCGGTTTTTGCGGGGCTTTTTGACGATGCAAAAAGCCCCTTTTGAAGGCGGCGGGTTTTCGACGTTTATTTCCGATTCGGTAACCCGCCATACGCCATAAGCTGCCGCTCCGCAAAACGAAACCCGGAGGTTCTTTCGAACCCCCGGGTTTCACATTTTTCGGGATACTTCGCTTATTCGGCCTTTCCGTCCGAACCGAGCACCTCCTTGATCTTGTGGATGTAGAGCTTCTTCATGTTGTCGCGGGCCGGACCCAGGTACTTGCGGGGGTCGAACTCTGCGGGCTTCGTGGCGAAGACCTCGCGGATGGCAGCGGTCATGGCAAGACGCGAGTCGGAGTCGATGTTGATCTTGCAGACGGCGCTCTTGGCAGCCTGACGCAGCTCCTCCTCGGGAATACCTACGGCAGCTTTCAGCGCACCGCCGTACTTGTTGATCGTGTCGACCTCCTCCTGGGGTACGGACGACGATCCGTGGAGCACGATGGGGAAGCCCGGAAGCTCCTTCTCGATGGCTGCCAGCACGTCGAAGGCCAGGGGGGGCGGAACCAGACGGCCCGTCTTCGGGTCTACGGTGCACTGCTCGGGCGTGAACTTGTAGGCTCCGTGCGACGTACCGATCGAGATGGCCAGCGAGTCGACGCCGGTCTTGGTTACGAAGTCGACGACCTCTTCGGGTTTGGTGTAGTGGCTCTCCTCGGCGGCAACTTCGTCCTCGACGCCGGCCAGCACGCCCAGCTCGCCTTCGACCGTTACGTCGAACTGGTGAGCGTACTCAACGACCTTCTTCGTCAGGGCGACGTTCTCGTCGTAGGGCAGCGACGAACCGTCGATCATCACCGACGAGAAGCCCATGTCGACGCAGCTCTTGCAGAGCTCGAACGAGTCTCCGTGGTCGAGGTGCAGGACGATCTGGGGTTTCTCCCAGCCCAGCTCCTTGGCATACTCGACGGCACCCTCGGCCATGTAGCGCAGCAGGGTCTGGTTGGCGTAGTTGCGCGCACCCTTCGACACCTGAAGGATCACGGGCGACTTGGTCTCGGCAGCAGCCTGGATGATGGCCTGGAGCTGCTCCATGTTGTTGAAGTTGAAGGCCGGGATGGCATACCCGCCCTTGATGGCCTTGGCAAACATCTCGCGGGTGTTTACGAGGCCGATTTCCTTGAACGATACCATAGCTAATATGTGTTAAAAAATTTGTGGCGATCAAAAACCGCACAAATTTACTAAAAAATCTAAATAATACCCTCTTTTTGTGAAAAAAATAACAGAGAGGCCGAAATAGTTGTGCAATCCGGATTGTTTTTTGTATTTTTGCATGGATAAAACCGAACCCCATCCGGCAAACACACAAAATACATACGATCATGGCAGAATTCATCTATCAGGAACCGTTCCCGATTCAGGAGGACAAAACGAAGTACCGTCTTTTGACGAAGGATTACGTGAAGGTCGTCGAGTGCGACGGGCGCAAGATCCTGAAGGTCGATCCGAAGGGTCTGGAACTGCTGTCGAAGGCGGCTTACAGCGACGTTTCGTTCTACCTGCGTGCGGCGCACCTGCAAAAACTCCGCAACATCCTCGATGATCCCGAAGCGACGGACAACGACAAGTTCGTGGCCTACACGATGCTGCTGAATCAGTGCGTGGCCGCCGAGGGCGAACTCCCGACCTGTCAGGATACGGGTACGGCGATCTGCATCGGCCACAAGGGCGAGGATGTCTGGACGGGCGCCGACGATGCCGCCTGCATCGCCCGGGGCGTCTACGAGACCTACAAGGAGCGGAACCTGCGCTATTCGCAGGTGGTTCCCTTCACGATGATCGACGAGAAGAACTCGGGCACGAACCTTCCGGCGCAGATCGACATCTACGGCGGAAAGCCCGGCATGGAGTATGAGTTCCTCTTCATCACCAAGGGCGGCGGTTCGGCCAACAAGACCTTCCTCTACCAGCAGACCAAGGCGCTCCTGAACGAGGAGTCGCTGACGAAGTTCATCCAGCAGCATATCTTCGACCTCGGGACGTCGGCCTGCCCGCCCTACCACCTGGCCCTCTGCATCGGCGGTACGTCGGCCGAGATGTGCCTCTCGACGGTGAAGAAGGCTTCGGCCGGCTACCTCGACGAGCTGCCCACGTCGGGCAACGAGGGCGGGCGCTGCTTCCGCGACCTGGAATGGGAGGAGAAGGTGCTGAAAATCTGCCGGGAGAGCGGTGTGGGCGCGCAGTTCGGCGGCAAGTACCTGGTGCATGACGTGCGCGTGATCCGCGCTCCGCGCCATGCGGCGTCGTGCCCCGTGGCCATCGGCGTGAGCTGCTCGGCCGACCGCAACATCAAGGCGAAGATCACGCCCGAGGGCATCTTCCTCGAAGAGTTGGAGAAGAACCCGGCGCGCTTCCTGCCGGCCGAGGCTCCGGCCATGTCGCCGGCGGTGGACATCGACCTGGACGAGGGCATGGACAAGGTGCGCGAAATCCTCACGAAATACCCGATCAAGACGCGCCTGAACCTCAAAGGTACGCTCATCGTGGCGCGCGACATCGCCCATGCCCGCATCAAGCAGATGCTCGACGAGGGCAAGCCGATGCCGGAATACTTCAAGAAGCACCCGGTCTACTACGCCGGTCCGGCGAAGACGCCGCAGGGCATGGCTTCGGGGTCGTTCGGTCCGACGACGGCCGGGCGCATGGATCCCTACGTGGACCTGTTCCAGAAGCACGGCGGTTCGATGGTGATGGTGGCCAAGGGCAACCGCTCGCAGGCCGTGACGGACGCCTGCAAGGCCAACGGCGGCTTCTACCTCGGGTCGATCGGCGGACCGGCGGCCATCCTCGCGAAAAACTCGATCAAGTCGGTCGAGGTGGTGGACTTCCCCGAACTGGGCATGGAGGCCGTGCGGAAGATCTACGTGGAGAACTTCCCGGCATTCATCATCGTCGACGACAAGGGCAACGACTTCTTTGCCGATTTCAAGCATTGAAAATCCGCCCTTCGGAGATACTAAACGGCAACGCTTTGCGTTGTAAATTCGGACTTGCGGCCGTAAGCGGGGTCTCCGGGTTTCCGGGGACCCTTCGCGGCGGTCGGCAAGGGGTATGACAACACTTTTTCGGGCTTTCCGGTTCCGGTTTCCGGACGTACGGTGCGGAGCGGGTTGCGGAGTGCGGAACGGGAAGCGGGAGGTTCGATTAACGATCTATCGGATAAAATACATGAGAGTTTTCTTTGCGAAATTATCGCTGGCGGCGTTCTTCGCATTGGTGGTCTTCCCGGCCTTTGCCGACGAGGAGGTCACCTTCGAGGCCAACTCTCCGCTGACGGTCTCCGTGGGCGGGGCGTTCCGCGTGGAGTTCGCACTCAATGCCAAGCCGGACAGAGGGTCGTTCCAGGCTCCGTCGTTCGAGGGCTTCGATGTGCTGGCCGGACCTGCGGAATCCACGGGTTCGTCGATCCAGATCATCAACGGCTCGATGACCAAGAGCGTGAGCCATACCTATACGTTCGTGCTGTTGCCGCAGGCTGCGGGAACGGTGACGATCGGCGCCGCGGAGGTGAAGGTCGACGGCAAGGTCTACCGGACGCAGCCGCTCCCGATCGAGGTCGTGGACGAGGGTGAGAGCGCACATCCGCAGCAACAGCCCCAGGGGCGGCACTCCGGCAGCGGAAGCGACGAGGTGCAGAACCAGATCGGCAAGGAGGACATCCTGCTGCGGGCCGTGGTGTCGCGCTCGTCGGTTTACAAGAACGAGCCGATCCACGTGGCCTTCAAGCTCTATACGCGGGTACCCTACGTGAACATCGTTCCCGAGTCGGCGCCGTCGTTCAACGGCTTCTGGTCGCAGGACCTCACCGACCCGAACAGTGCGCAGGTGAGCCGCGAAACCTATAACGGCAAGGTCTACGAGACGCGCGTGCTGCTCGACTACCTGCTCTATCCGCAGCAGGTCGGGACGCTGACGATCGACCCCGTGGAGATGACGGTCGTGGCGCAGGTGGTGATCCAGAGCCGGAATGCCGACCCCTTCTTCGGGACGGGGCGCGAGGTGCTGAACGTGCCGCGCAAGGTGAAGAGCCAGCGGACGACGATCTCGGTCAAACCGCTTCCGGACGGGGCTCCGGCCAGCTTCAGCGGCGCCGTGGGAAGCTTCACGATGGATACGGAGTTCCCGTCGGAACGCCTGGCGGCCAATTCGGGCGCAAACATCACGGTGAAGATCTCGGGGCGCGGAAACCTGACCTTCGTACAGGCTCCGAAGCTGCAACTGCCTTCGTCGTTCGAGTTGTATAACGTGAAGACCACGGAGTCGATCAACGCCTCGGCGTCGGGGATCTCCGGCTACCGGCAGTTCGAGTACCCGTTCATTGCGCGGGCCGAGGGCTCCTATGAGCTCGAACCCGTCGAATTCACCTATTTCGACCCGCAGCGCATGGCCTACATGACGTTGAAGTCGAAGAGCCAGCCCCTCGAAATCACGCCCGATACGCAGGGCGGGGGCGGCGCCGTGGTGATGCAGGGCCGCGGCATGTCGAAGGAGGAGGTGAAGCTTCTGGGCGAGGACATCCGCTTCATCAAGATCGGCAGCGGACAACTGCGTTCGGCATCCGTTCCGTTCCTGTTCAGCGCCCCCTACTGGATCCTGCTGGCGTGCATTCTGCTGCTCTTCGTGCTGGCCTACGCGGCGCTTCGGCACCGGATCCGCGAGTCGCAGAACCTGGCGCTGGTGCGCGGCAAACGGGCGAACAAGGTCGCCGTGCAGCGTTTCCGCACGGCCAAGCGCTACATGGAGGAGCAGAACCGCCACTCCTTCTACGAGGAGATGCTGCGGGCCCTGTGGGGGTACATGAGCGACAAGTTCAACATTCCGATGGCGAACCTCACGAAGGAGAACGTCCGCGAGGAGCTGCACAAGCGGGGCGTCTCGGCGGATGATTCGCAGCGCTTTACGGATATCATCACGCGCTGCGACGAGGCGCAGTACTCGCCGGTGGAGTCGGCCCGCATGGCGGACGTCTATTCGGAGGGTGTGAACCTGATTTCGCGGATCGAGTCCGCAATCAAACGATGAACGGATTATGAAACGACTGATTCTGTTTCTGACATGGGTCTGGGGCGTATCCGCCGGCGTACAGGCGCAGGAGGCCGCCGACAGCGTGGCTGCGGCGGATGTCGCGGCGACGGAAGTCTCGCCGGCCCCGGAGGCGGATGCCCCGGCTTCGGAGGCGACGCCCGATGAGTTGTGGGACCGTGCCAATACGGCCTATATCAACGGCGACTACCATCTGGCCACGGAGATCTACGGCGAGATCCTCGACCGGGGGTTGAGCTCCGTGAAGCTCTATTACAACCTGGGGAACTCCTGCTTCAAGGAGGGGCGTCTGGGCGAGTCGATCCTCTACTACCGCCGGGCGCTGCGCCTGGCTCCGGGCAACGACGACATCCGTTACAACCTCGGAGTCGCCGAGGCGCGCACGAAGGACAACATCGAGCGCATCCCGGAGTTTTTCCTGACCCAGTGGGCCCGGAGCGTGCGCCATACGATGAGCTGCACGGCCTGGAGCATCCTTTCGCTCCTGGCGCTGGTCTGTGCGCTGTCGTTCTTCCTGTGCTACCTGCTGGCACGCCGTTTGTCGCTGCGCAAGACGGGCTTTTACGGGACGATGGCCGCGGCCGTGGTGTTCATGCTGACGACGTGGTTCGCGCTGGGCGAGCGGCGGGAGATGCTCGACGATTCGCAGGCGGTGGTGATGTCGCTCTCGACGGCCGTGAAGAGTTCGCCGGACCGGTCGGCCACGGACCTCTTCGTGCTGCACGAAGGGACGCTGGTGGAGATCACGAACCGTCTCGACGGATGGTGCGAGATCACGATCGCCGACGGCAAGAAGGGGTGGCTCGAATCGAAGACGATCGAAACGATTTAGCGGACGGATTCGGATGTCGAAGCTCTTGCAGGACGTTGTCGGGGAGTTGTCGAAACTCCCGGGAGTGGGGCGGCGCACGGCGTTGCGGCTGGCGATCCACCTGCTGCGGATGGACCGGGAGTCGGTGGCCTGCATGACGGAGAGTATCGACCGCTTCCGCAACGAGGTGAAGTACTGCTCGCGGTGCAACAACCTCTCGGACGAGGAGGTGTGCCCGATCTGCGCGGATCCCGAGCGGGACCACACGACGATCTGCATCGTGGAGCAGGTGGCCGACGTGCTGTCGATCGAGAACACGCACCAGTACCGGGGCCTGTACCACGTGCTGGGGGGCGTGATTTCACCCATGCAGGGGATCTCGCCCTCGGACCTGAAAATCGACCTGCTGTGCGACCGGATCGCGGCGGGGGGCGTGAAGGAGGTGATTCTGGCGATTTCGACCTCGGTGGAGGGCGAGACGACGCTCTTCTACCTGATGAACCGCCTGCGGCACTATCCGGGTTTGAAGATCACGTCGATAGCGCGGGGGATCGGCTTCGGCGACGAACTGGAATACGTCGATGAACTGACCATTACGCATGCGCTGCGCAACCGGCGGGAGATCGAATGAGCATGTTTTCTAAAAAATAGAGAGGATTATGGAATTTCTGACAAACGAGAAACTCACGATCGTGGGTGCGGCCGGCATGATCGGCTCGAACATGGCGCAGACGGCGCTGATGATGCGTCTTACGCCGAACATCTGCCTGTACGACCCCTTCGGTCCGGCGCTGGAAGGCGTTGCCGAGGAGCTGTACCACTGCGCCTTCGAGGGCGTGAACATCACGTGGACGACCGACATCAGGGAGGCGCTGACGGGCGCCGCCTACGTGGTGTCGTCGGGCGGAGCTGCGCGCAAGGCGGGCATGACGCGCGAAGACCTGCTGAAAGGCAACGCACAGATCGCCGAGGAGTTCGGCAAGAACATCAAGGCCTACTGCCCGGATGTGAAACACGTGGTGGTGATCTTCAACCCGGCCGACATCACGGGTCTGATCACGCTGATCTACGGCGGTCTGAAACCCTCGCAGGTGACGACCCTCGCGGCGCTGGACTCGACGCGCCTGCGTTCGGAACTGGCCAAGTACTTCAAGATCTCGCCCGACGAGATCCGCAACTGCCGCACCTACGGCGGTCACGGCGAGCAGATGGCCGTCTTCGCCTCGACGACGCTGGTGGCCGGACGTCCCCTGTCGGAGCTGATCGGCAAGGAGATGCCCGAAAATGACTGGGCCGATCTGCAACAGCGCGTGATCCAGGGCGGCAAGCACATCATCGACCTGCGGGGCCGTTCGTCGTTCCAGAGCCCGGCCTACATTTCGATCTGCATGATCGCTGCGGCCATGGGCGGCAAACCGTTCACCTATCCGGCCGGCGTCTATGTGCACAACGGAGAGTTCAACCACATCCTGATGGCCATGGAGACCGAGATCACGAAGGATGGCGTACGCTACAAGGATGTGAAGGGCACGCCCGAGGAGCACAGGAAGTTGCAGGAGAGCTACGAGCACCTCTGCAAGCTGCGTGACGAGGTGATCGAGATGGGGGTGCTGCCCGCTATCGACAAGTGGGGCGAGCTGAACCCGCATCTGAAATAATCGCACGGGCGATCGTATGACGAAGCCCTCTTCCCCGAGCGGGGAGGAGGGCTTTTCGTGTGAGGGCGCCGGTGCAGGATCCGGTGTGTAGTGCGGTGACCCGGAGCGCGATGTGTCCCGACGGCTCGGTTTTGTCCCGGGGTGGCGTTCCTGTGGCGCCCCGGTGCGGGATACGGTTCGATGTCCCGGTGATGTCCCGGTGTGGCGTCCTGACGAGGTTATGGCTTGGCCTGGAAGACGGCGCGCAGTTCGCCGTCGGAGAGGATCAGCAGCATCGGGCCGTCCATGTCGTAGTGGGTGGCCGATTCGAGCGCCTCGATGAAGGCCTGTTCGCGTTTCAGATCGGGGCAGGCCATGCGGGTCGAGGCCAGCGGGCCGATTTTCAGCACCCGGCGGTCGTTGCTCTTGCAGGGCCCGGAGAGGCGGTTGCAGGCTCCCACGCCGGAGAGCTGTCCGTTCTCGGCCGAGAGCGTGATGGTGAAACGACCCTCTTCGGGGCGGATGGTCTCGCCGCCTAACTGGACCAGCTGCCATTCGGTGCCGACGAGCGGGCGTCGGGTTTTCTTCTGGTAGGAGCGGCAGTTGCAGCATCCGGCCGTAAGGGCCGCAAGTCCAGCGACTACCGCGATTCGATAGATGAATCTCATGTTTTTTCGATTGAGCGATGCTGCAAATATAGAGAATAAATTGTACCTTTGGTGTCCCAACGATCCATTTGCCTATGAAAAAGATCATCGCTTCACCGCAGGCCCCCAAAGCCGTGGGGCCTTATTCCCAGGCCGTTGAGACGGGCGGGACACTCTATGTTTCGGGACAGCTTCCGATCGACGCCGCAACGGGCCGCATGGCCGAAGGTGTCGAGGCCCAGACGCGTCAGTCGCTGACGAACATCGGACATATCCTCCGCGAGGCGGGTTACGACTTCCCGGATGTGGTGAAGACGACGGTGCTGTTGCAGTCGATCGGGGACTTTGCGGCCATGAACGCCGTCTATGCGGAGTTCTTCACGGGCGACAAACCCGCGCGGATCTGCTACGAGGTGGCGGCACTTCCGATGGGAGCGCGGGTCGAGATCGACGCCGTGGCGGTGAAATAATTGTCCGTGCAACGGTCATGCGCGCTCCGGAAGCCTGGGGCGCGCCTTTTCGCCTTTTGTAAATAAATTGTGCATAAGTTTGGTTCCGCAGGCTGGCTTTTTCGTGGGAAAAGTCTGAAATTTGTAGAACCGGGCTTATCCGCGGCCCTGGAGGCGAGTGCCCCGGAGGCGATCGGACTGGAAGGAAAATCAAATTAGATAAGAAGCAAGAAATCATGTCAAAAACCACAAATGCCGAAACACCGCGCAAGGTCGATTACAACGATGCGGTCGCCGAGTCGAAGGTCTACTTCGACGGCGATGACCTCGCGGCAACCGTGTGGGTGAGCAAGTACGCCCTCAAGGACTCTTTCGGGAACATCTACGAACGTTCTCCGCGGGAGATGCACGAACGTATTGCCGCCGAGATCGAACGCATCGAACGCAAATACCCCAATCCGTTGTCGAAGGCCGAGGCGTTCGAACTGCTCGACCACTTCCGGTATGTCATTCCGCAGGGCGGTCCGATGACCGGTATCGGCAACAATTTCCAGGTGGCGTCGCTCTCGAACTGCTTCGTGATCGGCCACAAGCATCCGGCCGACTCCTACGGCGGCATCTTCCGCATGGACGAGGAGCAGGTGCAGCTGATGAAACGGCGCGGCGGCGTGGGCCACGACCTCTCGCATATCCGCCCCACGGGCAGTCCGGTGCTGAACTCGGCCCTCACGTCGACGGGTATCGTCCCCTTCATGGAGCGCTACTCGAACTCGACGCGCGAGGTGGCGCAGGACGGACGCCGCGGAGCCCTGATGCTGACCCTCTCGATCAAGCACCCCGATGCCGAGCGCTTCATCGACGCCAAGGTCGATACGGGCAAGGTGACGGGTGCGAACGTCTCGATCAAGATCGACGATGCGTTCATGCGTGCGGCGCTGGCCGGCAAGAAGTATCACCAGCAGTTCCCGATCAACGCGGAGCAGCCGAAGTACGAGCAGGACATCGACGCGAAGAAACTCTGGGAGAAGATCATCCACAATGCGTGGAAGTCGGCCGAGCCGGGCGTGCTGTTCTGGGATACGGTCATCCGCGAGAGCATCCCCGACTGCTATGCCGATGAGGGCTTCGTGACCGTCTCGACGAACCCCTGCGGTGAGATCCCGCTCTGCCCCTACGACTCGTGCCGCCTGCTGGCGATGAACCTGTTCAGCTATGTGGACAATCCGTTCAAGGCGGACGCGAAGTTCAATTTCGAGAAGTTCCGCGACCACGTGGGCAAGGCCATGCACATGATGGACGACATCATCGACCTGGAACTCGAAAAGGTCGAGCAGATCATCGCGAAGATCGAGGGCGATCCCGAGGATATGGATGTCCGCCGCGTGGAGCTGGAACTCTGGAAGAAGATCCGCACGATGGCCCAGAAGGGGCGCCGTACGGGCCTGGGCATCACGGCCGAGGGCGACATGCTGGCTGCACTGGGGCTGCGCTACGGCTCGCAGGAGGCGATCGACTTCGCCGTGGAGGTGCAGAAGACGCTGGCGCTGGCCGCCTACGGGGCTTCGGTGAAGATGGCCGCCGAGCGCGGTGCCTTCCCGATCTACGATGCCGCCAAAGAGGCGGACAACCCGATGATCGCGCGGATCCGCGAGGCCGATCCGGCGCTCTATGAGGAGATGACGAAGGTCGGACGGCGCAACATCGCCATGCTGACCATCGCGCCGACGGGCACGACGTCGCTCATGTCGCAGACCACGTCGGGTATCGAACCCGTATTCCGGACGGTCTACAAGCGCCGCCGGAAGATCAACCCCTCGGACCACGACACGCACGTCGACTACGAGGACGAAACGGGCGAAAAGTTCCAGGAGTACAACGTCTACCACCACAATTTCGTGAAGTGGCTGGAAGCGAACGGCTACGACACGTCGAAACTGGCGACGATCACCGACGAGGAGCTCGATACGTGGGTGAAGGCTTCGCCCTACCACGGCGCCACGGCGAACGACATCGACTGGGTGGCCAAGGTGAAGATGCAGGGTGCGATCCAGAAGTGGGTCGACCACTCGATCTCGGTGACGGTGAACCTGCCGAACAACGTCTCGGAGGAGCTCGTGGCGGACGTTTACCGCACGGCGTGGGAGTGCGGCTGCAAGGGTGTCACGGTCTACCGCGACGGCTGCCGCTCGGGCGTGCTGCTGGACAAGAACGCCAAGGGCAAGAAGTCGCGTTGCGAGGAGCATCCGGGCGAGGTGCTGAAACGCCCGAAGTCGATTCCGGCGGACATCGTGCGCTTCAAGAACGGTTCGGAGGACTGGATCGCCTTCGTGGGGTTGCAGAACGGACGTCCGTATGAGATCTTCACCGGAAAGATCGAGGAGGATGCCATGTACATCCCGCCGAAGATCAAGAAGGGTTACATCATCAAGGTCCGCGAGGAGGACGGCACGAAGCGCTACGACTTCCAGTATGTCGATCGCTACGGCTATACGAACACGATCGGCGGCATCTCGCGCCTGTTCAACGAGGAGTTCTGGAACTATGCCAAACTCATCTCGGGCGTCTTGCGCCACGGGATGCCGATCGAGAAGACCGTCTCGCTGATCGAGTCGCTGCATCTGGACAGCGTGTCGATCAATACGTGGAAGACGGGCGTCTGCCGGGCGCTGAAACAGTACATTCTCGACGGCACGAAGTCCAAGGGCAAGTGTCCGAGCTGCGGGCAGGAGAACATGGCCTACCAGAACGGCTGTCTGACCTGCATGTCGTGCGGCTACTCGAAGTGCGGATGATGCTCGGGCGTCATCGCGGACGTGATCTGAAAGGGCCGGGACGTCTCGTCCGGGCCCTTTCGCTGTCCGGGTTGTCGTTTCTTCTCTTTTTTTGGGGGCAAAAGATCGTTTTTGTCTAAAAAATGTGTACTTTTACGCCTGCATATTGCAATGATTTTTTTTGTTTGAGAAAGATGAAAAAATTAATTCTCGCTTTTACGCTCGTCGCATTTGCCGCGGCTTCGGCCCGGGCGGAGGATACGCCCAAGAAACCGAGCTTTGCGGGATTCGTCTCCAATGGATTTTGGGATAACTGGGAAATATCGGCCGGTCTGGGCGGCGGTACCGCTCTTTCGAACAGCGGAAACTCGGGTGCACTCGGGGATCGTTTCGGGTTCGAGGGCAACTTCTCCGTCACGAAGTGGATACACCCGGTAGTAGGGTTCCGCGGACAGTTGCAGGGCGGCTGGTTCAATAATTTCGATGCCGATCGGGGCCTGATGACGTGGCCCTATCTGTTCGTTCATACGGATGTGTTGATCAACGCCTCGAACTGGATCGGCGGTTATCGGGAGGATCGTGCCTGGTACGGGGTTCCGTTCTTCGGGTTCGGTTACATGGCCTCCAACTTTACGGACCGCAGCCAGCGGGAGAATCAGGCGGGGACGTCGCAGGCGTTTGCCTTCACGGCGGGTTTGCTCAACAAGTTCCGTCTCTCTCCGGCCTTTGATTTCAATATCGAGCTCAAAGGTCTGCTCGTCAATTCGGAGATCTGCCCGGCGGCCGTGAACGGCTCCTACCTTTTCGGTCTTTCGGCGACGGCCGGCATCACCTACCGCTTCAACCGGCGGCATTGGGAGCGCGGCGTTCCGGGATATACGGCCGACGATATCCGTGCGTTCCAGGATGCGGTGAGCGCAGGCAATGCCGCCCTTGAAGCCGCGAAGGCCGAGAATGCCCGTCTGAACGACGACCTGACGGCTGCACGGAATGCCGCGAAGGCTGCCGAGGCTGCCGCCGCACAGGCCGAGGCCAAGGCTGCTGCGGAAGCGGCTGCTGCACGCAACGCGAATACGTTGAGCCCGACGTCGGTGATCCTCTACGATTACAGCATGTCGAAACTCTCCTCGAAGGAGAAGACGCGCCTGGAACTGATGGCCGATGTCATCAAGAACGGTCCGAAGGATCGGGTTTACCGCATCGAGGGCCACGCGGACCAGCAGACGGGTACGCCGGCCGGCAACAAGCGGGTGGCGGAGAACCGCGCCAAGAGTGTTTACGACTACCTCGTAAAATGCGGTGTGAACCCCAAGCAGCTGACCTACGAAGGTCTGGGTGATTCGCAGAGCCCCTACGGCTTCAAGGAGGCCAACCGTGCCGTGATTATCAAGTAAGGCCGGTAAGTAGTCCGTTCGGCGGATTCCGTCGAAAGAGTGCATCCCGCATCAAATGCGGGATGCGTTTTTTTGTCTTCTCAGGTCGTCTCGGGAGGGGTGGGGTTATGCGGCGGCAATCTCCCGAGGCAGGCTGCGTGTGCGTTTGTGCGGGCGCTTCCGGAGAGGGGTATGGATAGCGGAACCTGGATGTCTAGCGATGGATGGGGAGGTTTCGGGGCAGGGGAGTCGCTGCCTGCGGCTGCCGGTGTTCGAATGGACCGGGTATGGTCATGGCTGTACGGAGGGCGCTGGCTGCGCGTGTGAAACCCTTCGGAAGAGCCGGTGCGGGATGGTGCATGCTCTGTTTCGGGCGTTTTTCGCGGGTAGAGGGGCGACGTATGCTGCCGATTGGAAGAGATGTCGGCCTGTACAGTTGAGGCGGGAGTTGTGGACGGCTCCTGCACGGGATAAAAAGAACGGGGGACCGATGATGTTCGGTCCCCCGTTCCTTTTGTCGACGTTTTCTGTAGCTCCGTTTCGTCAGTTGATGTTGCGGCGGTCGGACTCGTGGTTGGGCGAAGCGGCCTCCATGTCAATCTGGAGCTTCACCATCTGGATGGCTGCGGCTGCAGCCTCGTCGCCCTTGTTGCCCAGGCGGCCTCCGCAGCGGTCGAGCGCCTGCTGCATGTCGTTGACCGTCAGCACGCCGAAAGCGATGGGCATGTTCCACTGAATCTGGAGCTGCGTGATACCCTGCGTGACGCCCTGGCAGATGAAGTCGAAGTGGCGCGTGTCACCCTGAACGACGCAGCCCAATGCGATGACGGCATCCACATCGGTGTATTCTGCGAAGAACTGGGCGCCGAGCGAAAGCTCGAACGTGCCGGGAACATACTTGATTTGGATGTTGATGTCGGGGCATCCGGCGCTGCGCAGCGTCCGGACGGCTCCCTCGAGCAGCGCCTCCGTCACTTCGCGGTTCCACTCGGCCACGACGATGCCGAAGCGCATGTCGGCGGCCGAAGGCAGCGGAGAATCGAACTGCGAAAGGTTGTGGTTTTTCGTTGCCATCTTGTCGCGCGGATGTTATTGGTTGATGCTTCCGAGGAGTTTCTCGGCCTCACGGGCCTCCATCGACGAGGGGTAGGTGTCCAGGATGCGCTGGAAATAGGCGGCCGCACCGGCGTTGTTGCCCTGGGCCTTCTCTGCCAGACCTGCCTTGCGGAGGTAGAGCGGAGCGGTCATGTTGTTGTCGGCTGCCGCGATGGCCTTCTCGTAGAACTTCACGGCTGCGGCATAATCGCCCTGCTCGACGGCCACGTCACCCTGCAGACCGTAGTTCTGGGCGTTGACCAGAGCGCCGGGCAGACCCTTCACGGGCGAGAACTTCGCCAGATAGAGCGCTGCGTTCTCCAGGTCGCCGCTCTTCAGGTAGCAGATGCCGGCATAGTGCTTGGCCAGATTGCCCGAGGGGGTCGAGCCGTACTGGTCGATGACGTCGAGGAAACCGGCGCCGTTGGCGTCGCCGTTGAGGGCCAGCTCATAGTCGGGATTCTCGGCCTCGAAGCGCGACTGCGCCTGGGCAATCATCTCGGCGGCCTTCTCGGCACGCGGCAGCACGATGAGGCTGCGGTAGCCGAATACGAGGGCTGCGATGATGAGCAGTCCGATGAAAATGTACGACATCAGTTTGCCGTTCTTCTCGAAGAAAAGTTCCGTTTTGTTCATCGCCGTGCCGAGTGCTTCCTGCGCGGCGACTTGCTCCTTTGCCATAAAAAATATCGGTGTTTTGGGTTTATAATTTCACACAGTAGGCAGCAAAGATACAAAACTATTCAGAATGTACAATGCGGGACTCCGATTTTTTTGCGGCGCGCAGCAGCGTAAAGTGCGCCTATTTCAGCGCCGAACGCAGCCGTCCGAGCGTGCGGCGCGTCATCACCTTGCCGTTGAGGAACGAGACGATGTGGCCCGTGATGCAGGCTGCGATGACCGTCCCTTCGCGCACCCCCTCGATACGGCCCGAGAAGAGCAGGCCGAGCGCCACGGCAATGAGCACCAGCGTGACGTCGAAACGCACCTTGACGCGGCCGAACTCCATGCCGTAACGCTGTGCGGCATACTTGACGAAGGCCTCGGCGCTCATCATCGCCACGCGCAGCTTGAGTTCGAGCACCACGCCCGCCGACTGGATGAGGCATCCGCACAGAAGTAGCCCCAGGGCCGCGAGGTAGCCGTCGGGACGGAGCGTTGCGGTCAGCGCCATGTTCAGGTCGATGAAGAGCGTGAAGAGGAACGAAAAGGGGAGCTGCAGCAGGATTTCGACCGTGTCGCGGCGGGTTCTGCGGCCGCGCAACAGCCAGAACTGTCCGCCGATGAGCAGCAGGTTGGTCAGGAAGGTCCACCATCCCAGCGAGATGGGGGTGTGGAGGCTCAGTACGTAGTTTTCGCTTGATATGGGGGTTGTCCCGAGCGATGAGCGGACGATGAGTACGATGCCGAGGGCCAGAAGGTAGAGCCCTCCGATGAAAATGGCGTAACGGGTGGCCAGTTGTTTGGATTCCATGGGCGAAGTCTTTTTTTTCGGCGGCCTCCGGCCTCGGCCGGAAACCGACGTGCAAAGGTCCCGAATTTTCCGCAGAATGAGTTGGCAGAAAACGGCCATTTTTTGTCGAATTGGAAATAAAAGCCTATCTTTATGATGAAAAATGCTACCCGAATGAGTGAATTGCGAACCTACGACATCGACCAGATACTGCATCGCTGGCCCAGTTTGCCCCACCTGGGCAACGAAGTGGTCTGCTTCATGAGCCGGTATGACGATATCCATCATCCGCTCGGCGAACGCTACTTCAACCGCGAACTGATTCTGGTGCTGCTGCTGGCGGGACGCTCCGATATCCGGCTCAATGGCTGGGCCGTGCCGCTCGAGACCGGGACGCTGCTGCTGCACGGTCCGGGCTATCTGACCGACCACCGCTATGCGACGCCCGATATCGAGTTCATCACCCTGTCGCTCTCCGCCTCGCTGTGGAAGGAGGTGCCGTCGCTGGCGCGTACCGTCTCGCGGGTCGTCGCTTCGATGAGCCGCGACGGCGACTGTACGCTCCGCCTCGATTCGGCGGCGACCGGGCGGCTCCGGCGCGGGCTCGAGACGCTGATGACGATTCTCGAGTCGGACCATCGCTTCCTGCGGCGGCGCGTGCAGTTGCTCTGCGAGACGCTGATGCTCGACATCGCCGACTCGGTCGTCCGCCGGACCGTCGTGCGCGAACATGTGAGCCGCCGCGAGCGGCTGCTCCACGAGTTCCACACCCTTGCCCTGCAGCATTTCCGTGAGGAGCATACCGTCGGATTCTATGCCGACCGGCTGGCCGTGAGCCGCCAGTACCTCACGCGGGTGCTTCGGGCCGAGACCGGACGCGGTGTGACCGACATCCTCAGCGAGCTGCTTCTGGCCGAGGCCCGTTCGCTGCTCCTTTCGACGATGTTGCAGGTGGGCGAGGTGGCCGAACGGCTCGGTTTCGGCGATACGGCCGTCTTCTGCAAGTTCTTCAGGCGCCATGTCGGCTGTACGCCGCTCGCTTTCCGGCGTCAGCGCGGCCTGTAGCCCGGCGCGTCGGCCTGTGCCTGCCGGGTGCTCCGTCCGGTTGGCCGTGCGGGATTGCGGGCCGTGATGAGAAATAAATTTGGTGTTCCCTCGCGCATGTTGTATCTTTGCAGGTGGAAGGTGCGCCCGCAGGTGCTGTCCCACAGGCCATGTATCTGAAACGATTGTCGCTGCTCAACTTCAAGAATGTAGCCCAGGAGGAGCTCAGCCTCGTCCCGGGCATCAACTGTTTCGTGGGGGACAACGGAGCCGGCAAGACCAACATCATGGAGGCGGTCTACTACCTCTCGATGTGCAAGTCGTCGCTCGGCATGACCGACGGGCAGAGCATCCGCCACGGGGCGGACTTCTTCGTGGTCGAGGGGCTCTACCAGACCGATGCGGGGCGTACCGAGCAGGTCGTCTGTTCGTTTGCGCGCAAGGGCGGCAAGGTGCTCAAGCGCAACGGCAAGGAGTACGACCGTCTGTCGGACCACGTGGGGCTTGTCCCCGTGGTGATAGTCTCGCCCGCCGATACGGCGCTCATCAGCGATGCGGCCGACGAGCGGCGCCGCTACCTCAATGCCTTCATCTCGCAGCTCGACCGGCCCTACCTGGCTGCCGTCATGCGCTACAACGCCGTGCTGGCCGAGCGCAACCGCCTGCTCAAGAGCATGCCCGACGAGACGATGCTCTCGATTTACGACCGTCAGCTCTCCGAACACGGGCGGTTAATCCATGCGCGGCGAAGCGAGTATGTCACCCGCCTGCAGCCCGTCGTCGAGGAGTGTTACCGCCGGCTGTCGGGCGACCGCGAGCAGGTCGAGCTGACGTACCGCTCGGAGCTCAACGACCGGCCGTTCGAGGAGCTGCTTCAGGCGTCGCGGGCCCGCGACCTGGCCAACGAGTATACCACCTCGGGCATCCACCGCGACGACCTGGTGCTTCGCATCGGCGGTTATCCGCTGCGCAAGTACGGCTCGCAGGGGCAGCAGAAGTCCTTCCTCATCGCCCTCAAGCTGGCGCAGTACGCCGTCGTGGCCGAGGCGGGCGGCGAACGCCCCATCCTGCTGCTCGACGACCTGTTTGACAAGCTCGATGCGGGGCGGGTCGAACAGCTCATCCGCCTCGTCTCCGAGGAGAAGTTCGGCCAGATTTTCATCTCCGACTGCAACAAGACGCGCCTGCGCTCGATTCTCGACCGTGCGGGGGCCGATTATTCGCTTTTCGAGGTCGAGAACGGAACAATCACCCGATGAGACGGACGAAGACCATGCTGATGGGCGACCTGCTCGAAGAGTTCTTCAAGCGCCCCTATGTCGCCGCCAAGGTGGCCGAAGGCAAGCTGCCCGACACGTGGCGCGACATCGTCGGCGAGGAGGCGGCCCGCCAGACTGTCGAGCTGCGTCTGGAGAACCGCGTGCTCTACGTACGCCTGCGTTCGAGCGTGCTGCGTTCCGAGTTGCTCTATCAGCGCGAGGCGCTGCGCGACGAAATCAACCGCCGCTCGGGTGTGCGGCTGGTCTCTTCGGTCGTGGTCCGCTGACGGCGCTGCGGCAGGTATCTTCGGTCGTGGCCCGGTGACGCTGCGGCGGTCTCCTCGGTCGTGGCCCGGTGACGGCGCTGCTGCTGCGGCCTCCTCCTTATCCTCTTTATCCCTCTTTCCCTCTTTCTCCGGTCTCTTCCCGGTCTTCCCCCGGATGTTGTTTGCGACTTCTCCGGCGGGTCCTTTTGCGCCTCTGCTTCCGCATTCCCGGGGCTCGCCTCCGGATAAGCTCCGGCCTGTCTGTCCGGCGTATCGCCGCATCCTGTCATCGAGCCAATCTGCCGCCTACGCAGTCGGGATGGCGGGCGAAATGCAAAGAGCGGTGTCTCCCGCGCAGGGAAACACCGCTCTTTGGTTGTCGGCAGTCGGTTTATTCGACCACTTCGATGCGCGGGCTGTCCTTGTAACCCGTGTCCACCGAGCTGGCCCAGCGGCAGGTACCGCCGTTGGGATTCTCCAGCGCCAGGTTGCCGCCCGTGCAGTTGGCGGCACAGATGAAGCGGAACTGTACCTCGCCGTCGGGGATTGCACGCTTGAAGGAGACGGTGGCCGAAACCTCCAGGTTGGGCGTGCTGGTCGGCAGGATGTGGGTATAGGATACCTCCTCGCCGTTGAAGGTGGTCGTCTTGAGCTCGCTGGCGGCCTTCCACGTCGTGCCGTCGAGATACTCGAGTCTCCAGTACTTCTGACCCGTACCCGAGATACGGCTTACGCCCGAGAAGCGGACATTCGTGCCGGCCTTGAAGTTCTTCACCGGAACTCTGAAGAGCCAGTAGTCACCCGGCCATACGCCCGTCACGTAGGGCTGGCCCGTACCGCCGATGAAGCGCTCGCAGTCGGGGTCGGGATTGCCCTGGCTGTCGACGTAGGTGTGCGTGAAGGAGAGGTAGCCGACACCCGAGACGGCGCGCAGGCTGTTCTCCTCGACGAACTGCTTGGTCGGCGTGGTGTAGTCGGTGCCCGAGGCTCCGTTGAAGAACCACTCGACGGGTTTGTCCAGACCGGTCATCGGAGCGCTCGAGCCCGAACCGGTCTCCTGCGAAATCGTGATTTCGAAGATGCCGCTCTGGCCCAGCACCTCGACCGTACGGATGGTGACCAGACCGTAGCGCATGTCGCCCGTGTTGTCGGTCGGCGTGATGGTCAGCGTGTACTCCTGGTCGGCCTCGCCGGCGGCGGGCGATACGCTGTACCATGCGTCGGCCTCCTCGACAATCGACCAGTCCCAGTTGGACTTGAGCGTTACCGAAATCGGTTTGGCGCCCTGTGCGGCGAAGGGAGGCAGCGAGTTGTCCGACGTGTCGAGGTCTTCGCTCGTCACCTCGATTTTCGGGGTGATGGTCTGCAGAATGTCGATGCGGCTGGTCGTCGATTCATATTCGCCCACACCCTTGAAGGTGATGGCGCAGCTGCGCTCGAGCTCGGTCGGCTGTTCGGGATAGGCGGCAACATCCAGCTTGAACTGGCCGTTGCCCGTCTCGGTCAGCGTCGCCCAGTCGTTCTTTTCGAGCGAGTAGAAGAAGTCGACGTTGGCGTTGACGCTGATGTCGTAGCTCTGTGCATAGCGACCGGCAACGATTTCGTTGGTCAGCGAGTTGTTGACCGAGATGGTGATATGGGGCACGTTGGCGGCCTGCTTGACGGCCAGCGTTGCCTCGGTCTGACGGCCGTCGGCATAGCGGAAGACGACCGTCGTGGCGCGCGGGTCGGGATTGTCGTTGTCCGTCACGCAGAAGCGCACCTTGCCGTCACCCGAACCGTGGTCGGGCCAGATGAGCAGCCAGTCGGCGTCGGTCGAGTTGGCCTCGACCGTCCAGTCGCAGTTCGAACGGATGTCGTAGCGGATGAGTTCGAGTGTCGGGTCGCCCACCATGGCCTCGACATCGAAGCCCAGTTCGGACGAGGAGGTGACCATCTTGCTTGATACAACGACATTCTCGAGGCGGAAGTAGGGGCTTCCCGTCGACGTGTCGTCGTCGTTGCACGCTCCGGTCAGCAGCGTCGCCAGCAGAAGCGCTGCGGCTCCTGCCCCTCGGCGTATCTTGCGGTATAAATCTTTGGTATTCATAATCGTTCTACGGTTGAAGGATTATTCGATTTGACTCTCGTCGGCGATGATGTTGTGACGGAACGAGTGTTCCCACGGCGTGCCGGCATCCTTGGCCACGGCCTGGCCGCTCCACCATACGGGCAGAATCATGTTGTTGTCGTTGAGCGTGGCACCCTGCTCGACGAAGGCGGCCTCGTAGTTGGCGCGGTTGTTGGCGATGGCAATCTGCGGGTAGGCGTAGCGGGCGATGAACTTGCCGTCGGTGTAACCCAGGTCGACGGTACCCTCGCCGGTCATGCACTCGGGATAACCCGTGCGGCGCATCTCGTGGTACATCTGGAAGCCGACCACCCAGAACAGTGCCAGCCACTTCTGCTCGGCCAGGCGCTGCTCCGTGCCGTCCCATTTGCCCTCGTCGCTGGCCAGGAAGGCCGCAATCTCCTTGGAGCCAATCGATACGGTCGACAGAACCACCTCGCCCGAAGCGTTGAGCACCGGATAGGCGGCATACTGTCCGTATTCGTTCCACTTCTCGCACGATGCGGTGACGGCCGCCTCGTAGTACTCCTGGGCCGAGCCGCCAATCCATCCCTTCATCGCCGCCTCGGCCTTGATGAAGAGCAGCTCGTCGTAGTCGAGCAGACGGTTGGGGTTCGTGTCGCGCACGAGGGTTTCGTAGTGGAGGTAAGGCTCCTTGTCCGAACGGATGGAGTTCGAGTTGAACTCGATGGTGCAGCCCGAGAGGGCGCCCACCATCTCGCGGATTTCGTTGTTCACGTAGCGGGGCTTAATCCAGACATACATGCGCGGGTCGGCGAATCCCGTCTCGGCGTTGTAAATCATGCCCAGGAACTGGCTGGCCACATGGTGGTCGCCCGAAAGACTCGTGTCGTTGGGGAAGGTCGTGGTGTTGAAGTAGTTGCGGTAGTAGGTCGCCGTGCCCGAGAACTTCACCGTCGCATTGTCGGCGTTCGACGTGAAGACGGGATAGGTCGTCGGGTTGTCGATGATGGCGCGGATGCGGTCGCCGACCGTCGGGTTGAAGGCGTCGTTGCGGCCGCTCACACGCATCAGCAGACGCAGGTGGAGCGTATTGGTGAACTTCTGCCACTTGGTGATGTCACCCGCATAGATGGCATCCTTCGCGGGGTCCTCCATCTCCTGGCTGGGGTTGTAGAGCGAGTTGGCGGTCTCCAGGTCGGCCATCATCGCCTCGTAGACCTCCTTCTGGGAGTCGATGCGGGGTTTGAGGATGCCCTCGTCGCCCTTCAGCGCCTCGGTGTAGGCCACCGAGCCGAACATGTCGGTGCAGATGGACATGTAGTAGACCTTCAGCGTGAGGCCGATGGCCTGGAAGTTGGGCTGGTTCTGCTCGACGGCCAGGTCATACATGTGGTCGGCGTTCTTGGCCCACTTGTAGCAGAGGTTCCAGATTTGCTGGAAGTTCTGGTTGCTGAGGTTGTAGCAGTGCTCGCGGCGGGGCGTCGACTTGGCGACGGTCACCTGCGAAATCTCGTTGGCGATGGCGAGCATGTAGTTGTCGAACGAATTGGTTGCCGAATAGAGCAGCGGTTCCAGCATCGAGATGGGGGTGATGGAGCCCTGCGTCAGCTTGTTGGGGTTGGTGTTGTACTCCTCGAAATCCCCCGTGCAGGCCGTGGTGACGGCGAGTGCGGCCACTGCGGCATAGAGCGTATGTTTCAAGTATTTCATGGCTTGCATCGTTTTAGAACTGAAGTTTGAGGTTGAAACCGTAGGTCCGGGTCATCGGGAAGGTGACGGTCTCGATACCGGGGTAGATGTTCGTGCCGTTGACGAGGCTGGCGGCCTCGGGGTCGTACTGCGGCCAGTCGGTGATGCAGAAGAGGTTCGTCGCGAAGAAGCCAATCGAGGCGCCCTGCAGGAAACGCGTCTTCTTAATCAGGTGGGCCGGCAGCTGGTAGTCCAGACGCAGCTCCTTGAGCTTGAGGAAGTCGGTGCTGAAGGTGTTCGTCCGGGCATTGTCGCGGTTCCACTTGTAGGTCTGGTAGTAGGTGTAGACGTTCTCGGTGATGGTCGTGTTCTTCTTGTAGGTCACGTTGCCGTCGGCGTCCGTCACGGCGTTCACACCCGAAACGACCAGACCGTCGTCACGACCGGCGAGCGAGTTCTTCAGCTTGCCCTGGTACGAGAGCGCGAAGTTGGTCGCCGAGTAGGCGTTGCCGCCGACCTGCGCCGTGAAGGTGGCGCTCAGCGAGAGGCCCTTGTAGCGGAGCGTCGTGCCGAAGCCGGCGCGCCAGTCGGGATTCACCTGGGCGATGTACTGGTCGGGGTCCGTGAAGGAGGGATAACCCGTCGTCTCGTTGATGATGGGCATGCCCGAGCAGTCGATGCGCTTGCCGTTCTCGTCGGTGTAGTACGAGCCCTCCGGGGCGCGCACCCAGTCCTTACCGTAAATCTGGTGCATGGCCTGTCCGACGTAGGAGTAGATGTAGACACGTCCGCCGATGGTCGTCGAGGTCGAGGTCTGGAGCGGGGTCTTGGGGTCCCAGCCGCCCTGCAGCTCGCAGAGCTTGTTCTTGTTGAGCGACCAGTTACCGTTGATTTCCCACGAGAAGTCCTTCGTGCGGACCGGTACGGCGCGGAACGAAACCTCGATACCCTTGTTCTCGATGCGGCCGGCGTTGATTTTCATCGACGTGGCGCCGATTTCGGCACTCTGCGAGGCGCTGATAATCTGGTCGGTGGTCGTGGTCTTGTAGAGGGCCAGGTCGATGTTCAGCCGGCTCTCGAAGAACTTCGTGTCGAGACCGATTTCCCAGCTGTTGGTCTTCTCGGGACGAATCAGGGCGTTGGGCAGCGTCGTGGGCAGCGTGAATCCGCCGGGGTAGTCCGTCGTCGAGTAGTCGGGATAGAGCGAGAAGACGCTCGTGTCGTTACCGACGCTGGCCCACGATGCGCGGAGCTTCACCATGTTGACCCAGCGCGAGTTGAACTTCAGCGCCTTGTCGAGCAGGATGCTGGTGCTCACCGAGGGGTAGAAGTAGGACCACTGCGTGGGGTGGAGCGTCGACGACCAGTCGTTGCGGGCCGTGATGTCGAGGAAGTAGGTGTCGTCCCACGAGAGGTTGAGGAAGCCGTAGAGGCTGTGGATGGCCTTGTTGCTGCGGTAGGGCGATACCTCGAGCGCTACGGCCGAGTTGGCGAACGAGTACATGCCCGGACCCTCGACCAGCAGCTGCGAAGCCTCGGTGGTAATCGAGTAGTACTTGTTGCGCAGCGAGCTGCCGCCGAATGCCGCCGTCATGTGGAAGCGCTCCCAGAAGCTCTTGTCGTACTTGAGCAGGAAGTCCGACGAGTATTCGTACTGGCGGATTTCCTTGGTGCGGTACATACCGTCGGGATAGTCGAGCGACATCTTGGGCTTCTGCTGCGAACGCCACTCGATGTTCATGTCCATACCGCCGCGCAAGTTGAGCGTCAGCTCGGGGAGAATCTCGAAGGTGATGTTCACGTTACCGAACATGCGGTCGCGGTCGAGCTTGTTCAGCTCTTCATAGAGCGTACGGTAGGGGTTGTGGCCCTCGAGGCTGTTGTAGATAAGGCTCGAGGTGACGTTGTACTTGTTCTCGGAGTTACCGGCGTTGAAGTTGGCCATCGTGTAGCGGCCCTTCATGTACTCGTCGCGGTAGGCCGAGATGGGGTTGGTGTTGTAGCCCCAGATGAGGCCGTACATGGGCGATGCCTGGCTGTAGCCCGACATGGGCATGTTGTCGCTGTCCTTGCGGACGTAGTTGACCTTGGCCGAGAACTGGATGCGCTTGCTGATTTTCTGGTTCAGGGCCAGTGCGAAGGACTGCTGGTTGTATCCCGTGTTGGGCATAATCCAGTCGTTGCGCGTGTCGGTGAACGAGAATCGGGCGCTGGTGCCCTTGCCCGTCGAACCGTCGATGGTGACGCTGTTGGTCCACGTCACACCCGTCTCGAAGAGTCCCGTGTACCAGTCGTCGGCATAGACCCACGGCAGGCGGGTGAATTCGCCCGTCTCCCAGTTCTTCGACATGTAGAGGTAACGCTTCTTGTTGGGGTCGAAACGCTCACCGTAGGTGTAGCGCGAAATCTGCTGGCGTACGGCGATGCCGTCCTTGGTCATCGAGGCGGGAAGACCCCAGGCCGATGCCTCGCGGTTGGTCAGCGACGTGGTGACGGCCGACGGACCGTACTCGGTCTGGAAGTCGGGCCAGAAGCCGGCCTGCTCGAACGATACGGTACCGTTGTAGGTCACGCCGATACCCTTCTGCTCGCGGCCGCGCTTGGTGGTGATGAGGATGACGCCGTTCTGGGCCATCGAGCCGTAGAGGGCTGCGGCGGCGGGGCCCTTCAGCACCGATACGCTCTCGATGTCGTCGGGGTTGAGGTCCGTCACGCCGTTACCGAAGTCCACCGGGGCGTCGGCGTTGGCGTAGTTGGCGCCCGAACCCGAAGCGACCGTGTTGGTCATCATCGGGATACCGTCGATGACGTAGAGCGCCTCGTTGGCGCCGTAGTTGAGCGACGAGTCACCGCGCAGCGTGACACGCATCGTACCGCCCGGGCCCGTACCGGCCGACGACATGGTCAGACCGGCCACCTTGCCGTTGAGGTTGCTCACCCAGTTCGTGGTGGTCGACTGCGTGAGGATGTCGCCGTCGACCTTCGAGATGGCGTAGCCGACCGATTTCTCGGAACGGGTCAGACCGAGTGCCGTGACGACCACTTCGTCGATTTTCTGTGCGGCCTCCTTCAGCGTGACGTCGAGCCGCGTGCGGGGACCGACCGTAATCTCCTGCGAGTCGTAACCCAGCGACTGGAATATCAGAGTGGCGTCGTCGCCCGGCACCTCGATGGTATAGCTTCCGTCGATGCCCGAGATGACGCCGTTGGTCGTGTTCTTGACCAGAATCGTGGCGCCGACCATCGGTGTTTTACCGTCCGTGTCGTAGACGATACCCGTAACGCTTCGGCTTTGCGCCCATGCGTTGCCCGCAAGCAGCACGAGCACGATGGTCGCGAGTAAGTTTCGTAGGTAAAATTTCAGCTTCATATCGCGTTTCTTTATTTATTTGTTCGGAAGGAACGGGACGGCGGCGGCTCGGCGGAGTCTCCGCCGTCCCGATGTTCAGCTGTTATTGAACCGCCTCGATGCGCGGGCTGTCGGCCGTTCCGGCGCCGGCCCAGCGGCTTGTGCCGGTGTTGGGAGCCAAAAGCGGGGCCTCGTTGCTCGACTGTGCGTTGGCCATGCAGATGAAGCGGAACTCGATGTCGCCGTTGTTGATGGCGTTGGTGAAGGTTACCGTTGCATCGACCTCGATGTTGGTGCTTCCGTCGTTTGCCATGGCGTGGGTATACTCGACCGTCTCGCTGTTGACCTCCTTGGTCAGGAGCGTTGCGGCAGGCTTCCACTCACCGCCGTCGTTGTAGACCAGCTTCCAGAACTTGTGACCCGTTTTCGAGGTGCGGGTGATGCCCGTGAAGCGAATCTTGCTGCCGGCCGCAAGCGAGGCGACGGGTACGCGGAAGCTCCAGTAGTCGCCGGGCCATACGCCGGTTACGAAGGGATGTCCCGTGCTGCCGACCTTGCGCTCGCAGTCGTCGGGCAGTCCTTCATAGTTGTGGGTGAAGGAGATGTAGCCCGAGCCCTGGTCGGCCGGCAGGGCGTTCTTGGAGGTCGGGTCGCTGGCCTTGCCGTTGAAGAAGTCCTGGTAGTTGGGCTTGTTCTCGGCCGAGAAGTTCCACTGTACGGGGGCCGAGAGGTCCCACATCTCCTCGGGCGAGTTCTGCGTCACGGTGATGGTCTCGGTGACGGGCTCGAGTCCCTCGGGGGTCATCGTGAGGGTGAACGAACCGTTGCGGGCGGCACCTTCGTTCTTCTCGGCGGCGCTGACGGTCACCTCGACCGCCTGGCCTGCGGCGCCCTCGAGGGGCGATACCGTATACCACGTTTCACCGGAGGGAACCGAAGCCGTCCAGTCGTGGGTGCCCGTGACGGTGAAGGTTACGCTCGCCTCGGACGATGCGGGGTCGGACGCAAGCGTGACCGCGTTGTCGTTCAGCCCCTGGATGTCGAAGCTGGCCGGTGCGCCGGCCTCCTGCTTGACGGTGACGGTCTCGATGGTCTCACCGTTGACCTTGATGAGGATATGGCCCGTGCGGGCTTCGGTCGTCTTGTTCTTGGCGGCTGCAAAGAGCGTCTGGTTGTAGGGCAGGCCCGTGGCGCTCACCGTGGCGATGCCGCCCGAGAGCGATGCGCCGTTGTCGGCGCCCGTGCCGGTCGAACCGCAGCGTACGGCCGTGATGGTGAGCCAGTCGCAGTCGCTCTCGGCGCTCCATGCCTTGTTGACGCGGACGGAGTAGAGCAGCGTGGCGCCATCCTTCGATACCTCGTTCGAGGAGTTGTAGGTGCCGGCCGGCGAGTTGTCGACAATCTCCTTGTCGAGCGGCGTCTCGACGGGCTGCGGCTCGGGAGTCTCGGCCCCTTCGTCGGCTGCACGCGAGATGGAGATGTTGTCCAGATAGAGACGGCACTTCACGGCGCGCTCGCTGCCGAAGGTAATCTTCGTCTCGGCCGTTGCGCCGTAGACGAGTACCGAGTAGCGGGTCCAGCTCCAGACGTTGGTCACCTCGATGCCGACTTCGCTCTCCTCCATGCCGCCGATGGTGGCCGGGGGCGTTACCGAGACATAGAAGTGCGTGTCGCCGTTGTCGACCGAGCCGCCAGCCGACGAGTAGGCCGCCGCGTCGAACTGCACGAGCAGCGTGGCATTCTTGCCGGCGTCGATGTCCGACAGCGAGGGGGTGGTGATGGAGCCCATGTTAGCCGTCTTGCCCAACTTGAGGTGGCCTTCGTAGCGTGCGTATACCGACGGGCTGTAGGTGTATCCCTTTTCGGCTGCTGCCGAAGCCATGCCGTCGGTCGAGAGGGCGAATTCGTTGTTGTTCTTGCCGTCGATGGCGACCGAAGGCCAGCCGTACTTGGTGTAGCGCTCAACCCAGTTTTCGGTTACCCAGCCGAAGTCGTCCTGCCAGAAGACGGTTCTCTCGGGATGCGAATCCGAAGGCAGCATCTGGACGAGTGCGATTTCGCGTGTAGCCGTATTTTCGGGGTAAATCGGGTCGGTTGCCGTGATGGTCATCGTTGCCTCGTGGCGTTTGCCGTCGGTGCTGGGTTTGGGCGTCACCTTCACAGCCGTACGCTCGGAGGCCGTACCGTTCATCGGCGAGATGCCGACCCACGAGTCGTCGCTAAGCGTAATGTTCCAGTCGTAGGAGGCCGTTACGTAGAGCGTCGTGGCGGCCGACTCTTCGGCGGCAAAGGTCAGCACATCCTCCGTAAGTCCCTCAACCGTGATGCCTGCGGCACGGAACGCATCCTGACGCAGTTCTACAGTGTATTCGGTGTAGACCGGATGGAGGTTGTTGCCGCTGTTGGCGCGGATGGTGAATTCGCCCGTGCGCTCCTCGCCTTCGTTCTGGTCGGCGAGCACTGTGATTTCGATTCCCTGGCCTGCTTCGCCCTCCTTAGGCGAGACGACAAACCAGCCGGACGTTTTGGTGATTTCCCACGGAGCGTCGGTGCTGAGCAGGAAGGTTTGGGGCTCCTGGGCCGAATAGAGGAACGAGAAGCCTCCGTCGGGTATGTTCTCGGTGGTCAGCGTCGGAGGCAGCGGTTCACGGGTGCCGCTCTCCGTGTCGTCCTCCGAGCAGGCTCCCGTTGCCAGGAGCGCTGCGCAGAAGAGCGGCAGAAACCATTTGTTGCGTAATTTTTTCATGGGTTCAGATTTTTGCGGATTAGAAAGAGGTATCCAGCTCCTTCGGACGCGTCATGCTCTCGCTGTAGACGTTGCCGAAGCGGTCGGTAACCGAAATTTCGAGGGTCGAGTTCTCGGACGAAGCCGTCACCGAGAACATGTGCGGACAGTAGGTCGAGGGGAACGTGAGCGAGTTCGAAACGCCGCGCGGGATGTCGTAGGAGATGGTGTGGAGCGGGTCGCGCTTCCATACCTGCGAGACTTCGAGTTCGCGGTCGTTCTCCGTCACGGTGATGTCCCATCCCGGCTCGTAGGCCCAGACGTTGATGTATACCTCGTTGTCACCCACCGAGCTGTAGTCGTTGCGGCGGTTGGGTAGGTTGCCCGAGTCGAAGGCCTGCTGGGCCTTCTCGTTGGTTGCCCAGTAGCTCTTGACCTCGTTCATGTCGTAGGTCATGAACTGCCGCTCGACGGGCAGGCCGACACCCTTGTACTGCCACTTGAAGTCGGTGCCGTTGACCGTGAAAATCTTGTAGCCGGCCGGTGAGCCGTCCGTGCAGACGTTGATGCCGGCGTACTGGTCGGTCCACCACCAGGTGCCGCAGACGGCGGCCACGTTCTGCTCGTAGACGTTGCTGAACGAGGGCGACTGGATGTTGCGGTTGACGTGCGTGTGGCCCGTCACGAAGGTGACGTCGGTGAAGTCGTCGAAGCAGCTCAGCACCTCGCTCACGTTGGTCACGGCGGTGGTCACGTTGTTGATGCTCGAATAGTTGTAGAGCGGGCAGTGTGCGCCGACCACAATCGGGGTCGACTCGTCGACATACTTGAGCTCCTCGCGCAGCCAGGCCAGCTGCTTGGCATCGAAGCGGCGGTTGTATTCGCGGTCGCCGATGACGCCCTGCGAGCCGCCGTCGTTGGTGTACTCCGTATCGTCGAGCATGATGTAGTGAATCTGGCCGATGTTCATCGCGTAGTAGACCGGGCCCATGTACTGGCGGTAGGGGACCTCGGCGCCGAAGTCATTGGCCACGTAGGGGTCGTTGTCGTGGTTGCCCATGACGGACCATACCTGGAAGTTGAAGTCCGCGATGGCGGCCTTGCACTCGGGCAGCGCCCACTTGTTCGAGTACCAGTAGAGGTCCCACGAGAAGTCGCCCAGGTTGAGCATGTAGACCTTGCCGGCTGCGGCGTTGTAGGTGGTCGTAATCTCCTTGACGAATCCGTCGCCGAACTGTACATAGTCGAGCGGCGTGTTGCGGTTGGCCAGGTGCATGTCCGTCGCAACGAGCATCGTGTGGTTGTCGTTCTGGGTCGGAATGAGCTTGAAGTCGAGCTGTTCGCACGTCGAGGCGTCGAGCGTACAGGGCTTCCAGAACTGCGGCATGGCCTTGCTGGTCGGGACGTCGTAGCCCGAAGGCAGGATGACGAAAGCCAGTGCGTTGCGCTTCTCGGAGGCGAGCCAGTAGAAGCCGTTTTCGTCGGTGTGGGTAATGAGGTCGCCGTCCGAGACGAGCACGTCGGCGATTCCACGGCCGTTGGCGTGGACGATGCCCTTGATGGTCATGCCCTCCTTGTCGGGAACGACGGCCGAGGTCGAGAGGAAGAGGTCGGCCGTGCCGAGCTCCTGAGACTCCGTGCCGCGGCGGAGCGTGAAGGAACTCTCACCCTCGGCAACGCCCGCCGGAACGATGAAGGTGAGCGACAGGTCGTCCACTTCGCTCGGCGTGATTTCCCACGAGTCGTCGCCCTGGCTGAGCACCAGTACGTCGGTGGCGCGGAATCCCTCGCCGCGGATGACGGCGGGACCCTCCCACGAGGCGGAGATGGTTCCGCCCAGGTCGACGTTGATGACCAGTTTGACGGTCAGCGTCGAGGCGCCGAGCACCTGGTAGTCGTCGCCGCGGACCAGAACGAACTTGTAGGTGTGTCCGTCCTCAATCTCCTCGGGCAGCGTGAAGGCAAGTGCGTCCGAAGCGGAGACTTCGGTCTCCATTTCGATGTCGGTTTCGGCGCGGAGCAGCATGCGGTCTCCCGATTCGAAGCCTTGGCCTTCGATGGAAATCGTCATACCTTCGAATACCTCCATCGAGGTGTCAATCACCACGTCGGAAACCAGTCGTCCTTCGTCTACATAGACGGTGTCGCCGCTGTCTTCGCATCCCGAGATGCAAAGCAGCGCGCACGACAGCGACAGAACGGTTAGCAGCGTAAAGAGTTTTTTCATACGGTATTGGTTTTTGGTTTTGTCGGTAATGTTCGGTTTCGGGTCATCGCAGCCGGACCTGTTCGGTGTAGCGTCGCCCGAACCGGTCGGTGGCCACGACGGTGACTTCACGCGTGCCGGCCGACGGACGGGCCGTGAAGTAAAAGACGGCGGGGCGTGCCGCCTGCGGACGGGCGAGCTTGACGCCGGCGCCGCGCAGCGAGTCGAGTCGCGCCGTATAGTCGGGGTCGGCCATGCGGGTGCGCTGCATCGAGCCCTTGTAGCAGCCGTCCTCGTACCAGACGACCGTCCAGTACGAGTCCCAGTTCCATGCCTTGACCACCAGGCGGTCGGGATTCGCGGCCGTCTGGCCCGGGAGCCAGACCTTCAGCTGGCGTTGGGCCGGCTCGTCGAGCCGCTGGTACTGCCATGCGAAGCTGTCGCCCTCCTCGCGGAAGAGCTGGTAGCCTTTCGGCGTGCCGTCGGCATTCATCGGGTCGTGCCAGAGGTTGCCGCAGAGTTGGGCGACGTTGTGTTCCGTGACGCCGTCGCGCAGCTCGTAGTTCGAGTTGATGTGGGTGTGTCCCGTGATGAAATGCAGCTCGAAACCGGCGAAAGCCGCCAGAAGCGGCTCGATGGACTCCATCGTGTGGTCTATCCACGCCTTGTAGACCGGGGCGTGCATGGCGATGCAGACGCGCGAGCCTTGCGGCAGCAGCCGGGCGTAGCGCGACGCCCAGTCGAGTTGCAGCGAATCGAGTTGCTCGTCGTAACGCTTTTTGCCGTGGTAGACGATATCGTCGAGGACGATGTAGTGGGTGCGGCCCAGGTCGAATGCGTAGTAGGTCGGGCCGAAGTGGCGGCGGTAGTTGGCAGCCGAGGCGTCATCGTCGTTCACCGTGAGGTCGTGGTCGTGGTTGCCGATGACGGGATAGACGGCGATGCCCAGCTCGCCGAAGAGGCGCTTCACGCCGGCCATCAGCTGGGGCGAATCCCAGACGATGTCGCCCAGGATCAATGCGGCCTGCGGGGTCGCTTCGGCGGCGGCAAGGGCGCAGCGGCTCTTCAGTACGGGGATGATTTCGGTCGAGAGGCGTTCGAAGTGGGCCTCTGTCTTGGGCTGCGGGTCGGCGATGGCCAGCAGCTCGTATCCGGCGGCGGGCGCCTCCCAGCGCAGCAGCTCGAAGTCGTAGCGCGACGTCCGCTCCTCGACCGCGCGGTAGAAGCGCGGGAAGCCCTCGTCCGAGGGGGCGATGTAGCCCGAAGGGGTCACCACCGAGACGAAGTGGGCCCGCTCGTCGAGGTCGAGCGTGTAGTTGCCCGCCGCGTCGGTCCGTGCAAAGGAGTATCCGTCGGTGACCAGGACGTCTCCGACGGGACTCTTGTCGCAGAGAACGCGACCCTTGACGGGACGGGCTGCGGTTTCGAGCCAGAGGATGCTCGCCAGCAGGCAGAGGAGCGCTCTTTTCATGGTTTCAGGGATTAAACCGGCAATCAGGTTGAACAATCGCATCAGTCAGTTTCGCGGAGAAACAGAGCTCTGTCAGAAGGGATTCTGGGGCGGGGCCCAGTCGTAGAACGTTCCGTAGTCGCCCCGGCGCGGAGCTCCGGGGCAGTCCGGATAGAAGTTGTCGTATTCATCGACCCGCTCTTTGAGTGCGGCAACGGCGCTCCGCACCTCCTCGGAGGCGCTGTCGTAATAGGTGGGGTTGGTGAACGTGGGGTCCTCCTTGTAGCGGTAGATTCGGCCGTCCCAGAAGTAGGCATACTCGTCGTTCATGGCATAGCGCGACGCCTTGGGTGACGGTGCGGTCGGCCAGAGCGGGTTGAAGTGGATGAGGGCGAGTTCCTTCTCCACGGTGCCGCCCAGCAGCTCCGGGTAGAGGCTGACGCCGTCGAGCCCCTCGGGAATCCTGCCTCCGGCAGCCTCAATCATGGTGGGCATGATATCCGTAAAGTCGACGATGTGGTCAATCCTGCGCGGCTCGATGCGGTTGCCCCAGGTGATGATGTAGGGGACGTGCGTTCCCCGCCAGTTGGGCTCTCCCTTGCCGCCGCGGATGGTGCTTCCGTCTTTCTGGCGGGAGACGATGCGGGTGGAGGTTCCGTTGTCGGCTGCGAATATGAAGATGGTGTTGTCCCACACCCCCTTCTCCTTGAGGTGGCGGACCAGTTCGCCGACCTGCTTGTCCATGTATTTGACCATGTCGCGGAAGCGGCTGGTGTCCTGCGCTGCGGTGAAGCGGCTTTCGTAGAGGATGTCCCAGTCTTCGGAGTCGGGCGTCGTCACATGGGGGGTATGTACGAGCGGCTCGGTGTAGTAGAGCAGGAACGGCTGCTTCCCGGCCACCTGGCGGTCGATGTAGTCGAAGGCATATTCCTGCATCGCATCCGGGCCGTATTGCGCATATTCGTAGTGCTTTCCGTTGTTGTCCCACATGCTGTTGGCATACCGGTCGGTCTTTTCGGGTCCGCGCGACTCGCGGTAGAGCTTCACCTGCGAGAGGAAGGTCTCGTCGAATCCCAGTTCGTGAGGCAGCCTGCGGTCGCAGCCCAACTGCCATTTGCCGACCATGGCGGTGCTGTAGCCAGCCTCCCTGATGCATTGCGCAAAGGTGGTCTCGTCGGGGTTCATGTAGCCGAACGCCACGTAGTTGCGGTCGTTGTAGAGACCGGTCATGGCCTGCACTCTCGAGGGGGAGCTGAGCGGCTGGGCGTTTCCGTTGGTGTACATCAGGCCCTCGGCTGCGAGCCTGTCGACGTTGGGGGTCTCATATTCGGCTCCGCCGTAGCATCCGAATGCTTCGGTTCCTATGTCGTCCGCCAGGAAAAAGACGATGTTGGGCTTTTGCTCCGCGCTCTGACATCCGGCCAGTGCGGTCGAAGCAACGCCAAGGTACAGGGGTAATTTCGAGGGCTTCTTCATAGTGGGAGGGTATATGGGTCGGGGTAATGTTCCGAGTCGGGTCGGTTGGGGCGTCTTGCTGTTGCGGGGCTGGGTGAACTCAGTGGGATTTCGGTTGTACCTATATATTATGGTCCTGTCGAATCTTTGAGTCTGTAAAGGCAGGTAGGGAGGAGGTTCACGGGAAGAGTTTGTCGGGGGCAGTCGCCGGGTCTGGGCGCCGTTTCGTCGCCGGAGGCCGTTCTCCGGTCCGGGGTGTATTGTAGCCTGGACGGTTGATGGGGTGCTTCGCACGCTCGGGGTCTCCAAATGTGCAGACTGTCGACAAACTTTTCAAAGAACCCGGGTCCGCTTTGCGGAGCCCGTTGGTGGTGATAAGACTGACTTTAGTAGACTAATGATTCATAGGCCGTGTTTTTAATATCGTTGTTGCGTTGCGTAATTATTTTTATTTTATTTCAAAACAAATGTAGGGATTATATTTTATATTTCAAAATAGATAACCATTCTTTTGCAAAGATTTCATTTCTTTGTAACGAATGCTCTTCCGAAAAGGGCTTTCAGCCGCTTTCGCGCATGGCAGAGTGGGGTCGCGTGTCCGGTTTTCGTCCGGTTTGTCGGAAAGGGTATATCAATTCGGTCAAAAGGGGAAAGATTTGGCCGTCGCAGTCGTCGCTGCCTTGCGTCATAAAAGTTGCTGAATCTGTTATACGCGGGTCGTAACGGGGGATTGCGCGGACGTTGCGGTGTCATACGGGTTGGGCGTTTTGGGAGGGTGTTATTTCAAAACGAAACTTTCGGGTTCGCAACATGGGCTCTCTGTCGGGGCCCGATGGCTCGCGAAGCCGAAAGGGCCGTCCGATATCGTCGGACGGCCCTTTCGGAAGTTTTTGAGGTGCCGGCTCAGTAGAGCCCCAGGTTGTCGAGGAAGACCAGCAGCAGGATGACCGGGCAGACCCACCGCAGCAGGAAGATGAGCAGCCCGTGGATGCGGCAGCGGAGCGTTCCGTGGTTGGAGAGCTGCTCCCTGAACCGTTCGGGGTCGAGCTTCCAGCCGACGAAGATGCAGGTGAAGAGGCCGCCGAGCGGGAGCAGGATATTGGCCGTGGCGAAATCGAGGGCGTCGAAGAGCGTCAGCCCGCAGATGCGCCATCCGCCGAGCAGACCCAGCGACAGGGAGGCCAGTGTGGCCAGAGCGGCGGTCGAGAGGGTGGTGAGCCAGGCCGCCGAGCGGCGTGAAAGGTGCCACTCCTCGTGCAGGTAGGCCGTGATGACCTCGTGCAGCGAGATGGTCGAGGTGAGGGCGGCGACCACGAGCAGCAGGAAGAAGACCGTCGACCAGACCATGCTCAGCGGCATGCCGTTGAAGATGCCCGGCAGCGTGATGAAGACCAGCGAGGGGCCCGACGAGGGGGCGATGCCGGCCGTGAAGACCGCCGGGAAGATGACCACGCCGGCCAGTACGGCTACGAGCGTGTCGAGCAGCGTGACGTTGAGTGCCGTGTGGCGCAGGTTGGTCTCGGGTTTGAAGTAGGAAGCGTAGGTCACCATCGTGTCGATGCCGACCGAGAGCGAGAAGAAGGCCTGTCCCAGCGCGGTGAGCAGCGTCGAGGCGGTGACCTTCGAGAAGTCGGGCCGGAAGAGGAAGCGCATGCCTTCGGCGGCGCCGGGCATGAGCAGCGAGTGGATGGAGAGGGCAATGAGGATGATGAAGAGCAGCGGCATGAGCACCTTGGCCGAGCGTTCGATACCCTTCTGGACGCCGAGCGCGATGACGGCATGCGTGGCCAGGATGAAGAGCAGCGTGTAGAGCAGCGGCCGCCACGGATTGGAGATGAAGCCTTCGAACTGTGCGGCGTACTCCTCGGCCGTCGAGAGGCTGGCCAGCTCGCCCGTGAGCGAGTGGACCGTATATTCGGCCGTCCACCCCGAGACCACGAAGTAGAAACCCAGGATGAGGAAGGCGGCCAGCACGCTGTTGTAGCCGATGAAGCTCCAGCGGCGGTCGAGTGCATGGTAGGCGCCGACGGCGTTGCGGCGCGTCGTGCGGCCGACGGCGAACTCGGCCAGCATGATGGGAAGCCCCAGCAGCAGGACGCAGCCGATGTAGATCAGCAGGAAGGCCCCTCCGCCATTGTCTCCGGCGACATAGGGGAACCGCCAGATGTTGCCCAGCCCGACGGAGCTTCCCGCGGCGACGAGCACGGCGCTCAATTTTCCGCCCAACGTGGCGCGGTTGTGCGAGTGATGGTGCATATTCGGACTTTTTTGGCGAAACGCCGGACGGAGGGAAGCCCGTCCCCTCCGTCCGGCGTTCGGGTTATTTTTCCAGTACGACGCTGACCCGGTCCAGCTTGCCGCCAAGCGGAGGGGCCAGTTTCGAAACCGTGCATTTCACGTGCCGAACCTGCGGGAATTCGGCGCGGACCGCGTCGATGATGTTCATGGCCACGCGCTCGATGGTGCGCTGCGTGACGGCCATCTGCCGCCGGACGACCTCATAGACCGTGAGGTAGTTCACAGCCTTCTCGACGCTGTCCTCGGCTGCCGCGTCTCCCAGTTCGGCCGTGATCTCCACGTCGACCGTGAAGCGGTTCCCGACCTTGCGTTCGAGTTCGTAGCAGCCGTGCAGGGCCCGGAACTCCATGCGTTGGAGAACGATGCGGTACTCCATGCTATTCGGCGATCACGAGGTAGTAGTTCTTCTTGCCGCGCTGTGCGAGGAGGTACTTCCCGGCGATCAGGTCGTCGGTCGTCACCGGACGCATCGGGTCGGCGATCTTCTCGCGGTTCATCGAGACGCCGCCGCCCTGAATCATCTTGCGGCATTCGCCCTTCGAGGGGAAGATTTGGGTCTTCTCGGCACAGAGGTCCACGAACGGGACACCGGCTTCGAGGTCGGTGCGGGCCACGCGGAACTGCGGCACGCCCTCGAAGACTTGCAGCAGGGTCTGTTCGTCGAGCCGGCGCAGCGCTTCGGAGGTGGCGCCGCCGAAGAGGATGTTCGACGCCTCGACGGCCTTTTCGTACTCCTCGCGCGAGTGGATCATCGTGGTGATCTCCTGTGCGAGGCGTTTTTGCAGCACGCGCAGATGCGGCGCCGCGTCGTGCTCGGCGATCAGGGACTCGATGGTCTCGCGGTCGAGCAGCGTGAAGATCTTGATGTAGCGTTTGGCATCCTCGTCGCTGACGTTGAGCCAGAACTGGTAGAACTTGTAGGGGGACGTGTAGCGCGGGTCGAGCCATACGTTCCCGCTCTCGGTCTTTCCGAACTTCGTGCCGTCGGCTTTGGTGATGAGCGGACAGGTGATGGCGAAGGCCTCGGCCTCGGGACCCAGCTTGCGGCGGATGAGCTCCGTGCCGGTGGTGATGTTGCCCCACTGGTCGGCGCCGCCCAGCTGGATTTTGCAGTTCATCGTCTGGTAGAGGTGCAGGAAGTCATATCCCTGCACGAGCTGGTAGGTGAACTCGGTGAACGACATGCCGTCGCCCTCGCCGTTGAAGCGCTTCTTGACCGAATCCTTGGCCATCATGTAGTTGACGGTGATGCACTTGCCGATGTCGCGGATGAACTCCAGGAAGGAGAACTCCTTCATCCAGTCGTAGTTGTTGACCAGGCGCGCGGCGTTGGAGGCGTCCGAGTCGAAGTCGAGCAGCTTGGAGAGCTGGCGCTTGATGGCCTCCTGGTTGTGGCGCAGCGTCGGCTCGTCGAGCAGGTTGCGCTCCTGCGACTTGCCCGAGGGGTCGCCAATCATGCCCGTGGCGCCTCCGACGAGGGCCAGCGGACGGTGGCCGCACATCTGGAAGTGCTTGAGAATCATGACGCCGACCAGGTGGCCGATGTGCAGCGAATCGGCCGTGGGGTCGATGCCCAGATAGGCCGTCGTCATCTCCTTTTCGAGTTGTTCCTTTGCGCCGGGCATGATGGTGTGAATCATGCCGCGCCATTCGAGTTCTTCGATGAAATTTTTCATATCGTTTCGTTGTCTTTTTTTTCGTTCGGTTGCCGCGTCCGCTCTGAACGCGGTGCTTTTGTCGGGGTTGTGCGGACGCCGTGTCGCCCGTCTACTCCACCTCGAGGTCGAGTGCCTTGCGGAGCTCGGCCACCAGCGGATTCTTTTCGGTCATGTAACGCACGCGGTCCTCCAGTTTGATGGGGCGCGCGGCGCGGATTTGTTCGTTGACCCGGACCTCCAGTTCGATGACGCCGTGAATGCCGGCCAGCTCGACGATGCGCATCAGCATCTCGGTCTTCGAGCGGAGAATCTCTTCGCGCAGCGCCGCCGTCGGCACGCTTACGCCGATGGTGTTGCCGCGGAACTGCATCTGTTCGAAGGCGGCGACGAAGCGGGGGCGCTTTTCACGGATGAGGGCGAAGATGGCTCCTCGCGCCCGCTCCAGCTTGGCCTCGCTTTCGGGGTCGACGACCGGAGCTGCGGCCGTAGCCTGCTCGGCCTGTTCGTCGGTCTGTTCGGTCGCTGCGAGCAGCTCCGAGAGCGACGTCCCCAGCGGACTGCGCCGCGGTCGCTGCGCCGCGGCTGTTTGGGCCGCCGTGACGGGCTGCGATGCTGCCGCGGCTGTCGATGCTGTCGTTCCGGTTGCCGGTTGCCGGGACGATGCCTGCTGCGGAGCTCCTCCGGCCGAGGGCTGAACCGAGGGTTGGGCCGTGGTCGGGGGTGCCGGTTGCGGTGCGGCTGCCGGTCCTGCGGCTGTCGGCATTTGCTGTCGGATGGTCGGCGACGGCTCCCCCGGAGCGGGGGTCGGGGCCGTCGGAGTGCTCCGGCGGGCCGATGCGGCGTCGATTTCCGGCAACGGGTAGCTGTCGGGGGTCAGGGGGTCATTTTTTTTTTGGCCGAGACCTGCGATTTTCATCAGGCCCAGCTCGACGAGCAGTCGTTGGTTCGACGACTGTCGTATTTTCCCGTCGAGCTCCGTCAGCAGGGCGATGGCCCCGAAGAGGAAGTCGACACCGCAGGCCTCCGCCTGCACGCGGTATCGTTCGAGCAGCGTACCGGTCATTTCGATCAGGCGCAGCGTCTCGGGCCGCTTGGCCATCAGCAGGTCGCGCATGTGGCGGTTCAGGCCCGCCATGAAGGTCTGGCCCGAAAATCCCTTTGCGAGCACCTCGTCGAACTTCACGAGTGCTTCGACGTAGTTGCCCGCGAGGAGCATCTCGGTGACGCCGAAGTAGGTGTCGTAATCCAGAACGTTGAGCGTCTGGGCCACGTGCCGGTAGTCGAGCGTCGTGCCGCAGAACGACACGGCCTTGTCGAACATCGACAGGGCGTCGCGCATGCCGCCGTCGGCCTTCTGCGCGATGAGGTTCAGCGACTCCTCGTCGGCCGTGATGCCCTCCTGCGCGGCGATGTATTTGAGGTACTCGACGGAGTCCTCGACGCGGATGCGGTTGAAGTCGTAGATCTGGCAGCGCGAGAGGATCGTCGGGAGGATCTTGTGTTTCTCGGTGGTGGCGAGGATGAAGATGGCATGGGCGGGGGGCTCTTCGAGGGTTTTCAGGAAGGCGTTGAAGGCTGCCGCCGAGAGCATGTGGACCTCGTCGATGATGAACACGGAGTAGCGTCCCACCTGGGGGATGATGCGCACCTGCTCGATGAGCGTGCGGATGTCCTCCACGGAGTTGTTCGACGCGGCGTCGAGTTCGTGGATGTTGAGCGAACGCCCCTCGTTGAACGAGCGGCACGATTCGCACTCGTTGCACGCTTCGGCGCCGTGGGGCGAGAGACAGTTGATGGCCTTGGCGAAGATCCGCGCGCAGGTGGTTTTCCCGACGCCGCGGGGCCCGCAGAAGAGATAGGCGTGAGCCAGCTGTCCGCGCTCGATGGCATTTTGGAGCGTGGAGGTGATATGTTTCTGCCCGACGACCGAACGGAAGGTCGCGGGGCGGTATTTGCGTGCGCTGACGATGAAATCACTCATGGTGTTGCAAAGATAGAAATATTATTCTTATTTTGGAGCCGGGGAACGAAATTCTGCGGTTTCGGGTCTTCGTCCGGGACGTTTTTCCGGTCGGGGGCGCGGGATTGGCGGACGGGATTCCCCGACCGGGGGCGGGATGCCGGTTGCGGCCGGAGCCGCGGACCCGGGAGCAGTCAAACCTTCAAAACATTACGGACCTTATGAAAGGATGGATTCGAATGGGAGCAGTGGCGGTTGTGGCCCTGCTGTTTGCGGGACGGTCGGTGGCACAGGAACCCGTCTGTCAGTTGAGTACGCACATGTTGGACATTTCGCGGGGCACGCCGGCCGAAGGGGTGGCCGTATCGCTTTACCGGCAGGGCCCCGGGGGCGAATGGGAGCCGGTGGCCGAGCGGCGGACCGACGGCAAGGGCCGCATCGGAGACCTGCTGCCCGTCGGAGCGCCGAACGGCAACGACGGACTCTATCGGCTGCGTTTCGAGACCGAGGCCTATTTTGCAGCACAGGGTTTGGCGTCGATTTACCCCTTCGTGGAGGTGACTTTCCGCGTCGAGGGCGACGGACATTACCACATTCCGATCACGATGTCGGCGAACGGTTACGCGACCTATCGCGGCAACTGATCGTACCGACCTGCGGCAATGGGAGGCTTCGGCCTCCTTTTTTTGTCTCTTTTGTGTCGGAATGGCGGGTGCTGTCAGTCGGGGAGTGACAATTTGTGACAAAAGGTGACACTTTGGCCGATGCGGCGGCTTGGCAGGCCTTTTGCGGTAGGTGGGACAGCATGTGAAACAAATAAAAAACAACACGGATATGAACATCAACACTTTGACCATCAAGGCGCAGGAGGCGCTGCAAGCGGCGCTCACCCTGGCCCGGGAGCGGGGACAGCAGGCTGTCGAGCCGCTCCACCTGCTCGCGGTGCTGATCCGCGAGGAGGATTCGTTGTCGACTTTTCTGCTGGGCCGTGTCGGCGTGAACGTCCGCGGACTGCGCGACGAGGTGAACCGCACGGTCGACCGGCTGCCGCGCGTCGAGGGCGGCGGCGAGCAGTTCTTCTCGCAGGAGGCCTCGCGGGTGATCCAGCGCGCCGTGGACTTCACGAAGAATTTCGGCGACAAGTATGCGTCGGTCGAACACCTGCTGCTGGGGCTCGTGGCCGAGCGCGGGGAGGCTTCCGACCTGTTGAAACGCAGCGGAGCCACCGAAAAGGAGCTCATCGAGGCGATCCGCACCTTCCGCAAGGGGGCGACGGTCGATTCGCAGACCTCCGAGCAGCAGTTCGATGCCCTGGGCAAGTACGCCATCAACCTGAACGAACAGGCCCGCAGCGGCAAACTCGATCCCGTAATCGGGCGTGACGAGGAGATCCGCCGCGTGCTTCAAATCCTTTCGCGGCGGACGAAGAACAACCCGATCCTCGTGGGCGAGGCCGGTGTGGGCAAGACCGCCATCGCCGAGGGCATCGCCCGCCGGATCATCGACGGCGACGTTCCCGAGAACCTGAAATCGAAGGTGATCTACTCGCTCGACATGGGTGCGCTGATCGCCGGTGCGAAGTACCAGGGCGAGTTCGAGGAGCGGCTGAAAGCCGTCGTGCAGGAGGTGATTGCCAGCGACGGCGAGATCCTGCTCTTCATCGACGAGATCCACACGCTGGTCGGGGCCGGCAAGTCGTCGGGGGCGATGGATGCGGCGAACATCCTCAAACCGGCGCTGGCCCGGGGCGAGCTGCGGACGATCGGCGCCACGACGCTCGACGAGTTCCAGAAGTACTTCGAGCAGGACAAGGCGCTCGAACGGCGTTTCCAGAAGGTGATGGTCGACGAGCCTACGCAGGAGGATGCCGTCTCGATCCTCCGCGGCCTGAAGGAGCGCTACGAGAACCACCACCAGGTGCGGATCAAGGACGAGGCGATCGTGGCGGCCGTGGAGCTTTCGACGCGGTACATCACGTCGCGGTTTCTGCCCGACAAGGCGATCGACCTGATCGACGAGGCGGCCTCGCGGCTGCGGTTGGAGATGAACTCCGTGCCCGACGAGATCGACGCCCTCGACCGGCGGATCCGGCAGTTGGAGATCGAGCGCGAGGCGATCCGCCGCGAGAAGGACAAGGAGCGCATCGAGTCGCTCACGAAGGAGATCGACGACCTGAAAGCCCGGGATTCCGAGATGCGGGCCAAGTGGCAGGGCCAGCGGGATCTGTTGAAAAAGATCCAGGCCAACAAGGACCGGATCGAGCAGTTGAAGATCGAGGCGCAGCAGGCCGAGCGTCAGGGCGACTACGGCAAGGTGGCCGAGATCCGCTACGGCAAGATTCAGGAGGCCGAGAAGGAGATTGCCGCCTTCCAGGAGGAGTACAAGCTTGCGTCGGCCAACGGTTCGATGATCAAGGAGGAGGTCGACGCACAGGATGTGGCCGAGGTGGTTTCGCGCTGGACGGGGATTCCGGTGACGCGGATGCTGGCCTCGGAGCGGGAGAAGCTCCTCCACATGGAGACGGAGCTGCACAAGCGGGTTGTGGGTCAGGAACAGGCCATTGCGGCCATTTCGGACGCCGTGCGCCGTTCGCGGGCCGGGCTGAACGATCCCCGCAAGCCGATCGGGTCGTTCATCTTCCTCGGCACGACGGGTGTCGGCAAGACCGAGCTGGCGAAGGCCCTGGCGGAGTTCCTCTTCAACGACGACCAGATGATGACCCGTATCGACATGAGCGAGTATCAGGAGCGTCACAGCGTGTCGCGGCTCGTGGGAGCGCCTCCGGGATATGTCGGTTACGACGAGGGCGGACTGCTGACCGAGGCCGTGCGGCGCAAGCCCTACTCGGTGGTGCTGCTGGACGAGATCGAGAAGGCGCACCCGGATGTCTTCAACATCCTGTTGCAGGTGCTGGACGACGGGCGTCTGACCGACAACAAGGGCCGTACGGTGGATTTCCGCAACACGATCATCATCATGACCTCGAACATGGGGTCGCAGGTGATCCAGGAAAACTTTTCGAAGGACTTCGACGGGAAGAAGATCCCGGAGGAGGTGGTCGAGCGGACGCGCCGCGAGGTGATCGATCTCTTGAAGCAGCAGTTGAAGCCGGAGTTCCTGAACCGGATCGACGAGATCGTGATGTTCGAGCCGCTGACGCGCCGCGACATCGAGCGGATCGTCGACATCCAGCTGGGATCGGTGCGGAAGATGCTTTCGGAGAACGGCATCCGTCTTGAATACACCGATCGGGCGCGCGAATGGATCGCCACGGCCGGTTACGACCCGCTCTACGGAGCGCGGCCCGTCAAGCGGACGATCCAGCGTTACGTGGTCAACGACCTCTCGAAGCGGATTCTGGCGGGCGAGGTCGACCGCTCGAAACCGATCTCGATCGACGCCGATGCCAACGGCCTGACCTTTGCGAACTGACATCCGGCATCCGACCGGTTTGCGGCCGGCCGATGAATGACGAAGGGTTCCACCCCATGCGGGGCGGAACCCTTTTTTTGTGGTCGGTGGACCGGCGGCCTATCGAACGTAGCGGCTGAAGAAGCGCCAAAGTTCCTCGCAGGTGTCCACGCCGGTCTTTTTCCACGAGTGTTTGCCGCCGAGGGTTTCGTAGAGCCATACTTCGTTGCCGTCGGTGCCGCCCGTGTAGCGGTGTGCGATGACTTGCAGTCCGTCGGCACCCCGTGGCAGGGTGTCGATGCGGTGTTCGAGGCATTTGTTTTTGGCGGCCCAGTATCCAACGGCCATCGGGATCGGGAGATAGGCGCCCCAGCCGCCTTCGCCCGTCAGGTCGCCCTCCCAACGTGTCGTGGGGTCTGCCGTTCCATGGATTTCAAACAGCGGGACGGGCTGCAATGACTTGTCCTCCCGCAGGATCGCAACCGACATGAAGCCTGCTACGGGCCCCAGCGCCGCGAAGAGATCCGGACGTTGCGCGGCGAGCAGGTAACACATGTCTCCGCCGTTCGACATGCCGGTGCAGAAGACGTTGCGGCGGCTCAATCCGTAATGCCGGTGGAGATGGCCGATCAGGTCTTCGAGGAATTGCACGTCGTCGATCGGCATCTCTGCCTGGGACGGATAACCCACATTCCAGCCCCGTTTGCCGCGGCTGTCGCGTTCGCCCTGCGGATAGCAGACGGCGAATCCGTGGCGGTCGGCCGTTGCGTTCATTCCGAAGGCTTCGGGATTGGCATCTCCTCCGTATCCGTGCAGGACGATGACCAGCGGGGCATTGTCGGGCAGGTTGGCCGGCAGGTGCAGGCGATAGGTTCGCTCGACTCCGCCGGAACGGAGGGTTTCGGTGCGGGTCTCCTGGGCCGTGACGCCCGTGGCGCCATACAGCAGGAGCACCGTCAGCAGTGTTTTCAGCAGTGTTTTCATGGCTATCGAATGATATTTTTCATAATCCTTTCCGGGCCAGCCGCCACGCTACGGCATTGTAAAGATCGAGCAGCGGGCCGCGCCAGCGTACCGGCAGACGGTTCAGCAGCCGCACCTTGCGCAGCGTGCGGCGGTAGACCTTCGTCCACCCGAAGAACCGGGCGGCGCGCCGCGCCTCTTCGGTTCCGCCCTTCACGCTCTGGATCAAGGCTTTGCCCAGGGCGGCCCGGGCGATGAACTCCCGCTCCTCCTCGGGGGCAGCCGGGTCGTAGAGCTCTTCGAACGAGTAGGCGGTCCGTTCGGGGGTATAGCTGGTTGCCGAGCGGTTCGAGGCCACCTTCGAGTATCGGGCGAGCCGTTCGGGCGAGTAGCAGACCCGGTAGCGGCGTGCGATCTTGATCCACATGTAGAGGTCGCCGGCCATCTTCATCCCTTCGGGGAATCCGCCGACCGTGTCGATGACCTCGCGGGGAATGCAGCTGGCCGAGGGGATGGCGATGTAGCGGTGGGCGGAGTCGCGGAAGAAGTTTCCGACCACGCCCCGGCGGTCGAGCCCCCGGGCGGGGAATAGGCCGTCGTGGCTGACGACCGAGAAGCCCGTGCAGTAGAGTCCGCATCCGGGGAATTCGCCGATCATCGCCTCGATTTCGGCCAGGAACCCGGGTTCCCACTCATCGTCGGCATCTATCAGGGCGAGGTATTCGCCGCGGGCTTCGGCGATGGCGCGGTTGCGGGCGGCACACTCCCCGGCGTTGGGCTGCGCGACGAGCCGTATGAGCGGCGAGTCGATCCGCTGCACGATCCCGGCGCTGCGGTCCGTCGATCCGTCGTCCACGACGACGATTTCGTCGGGCAGGCGCGTCTGGGAGAGCACCGAGCGGATCGTACCTTCGATTTCGCACTCCTTGTTGTAGAGGGGGATGATGACCGAGAAGGTGGGCTTCGACATCTGTACGGCTGATTTTTTGCGAAGATACCGATCTTTTGCTACATTTGCAAGAAAATCCCCGGGGCATGACCGCATTCGAAAAACTGGACCGTTTCCTGCGTAATCTTTACGATACGGCGTTCTATTTCGCCGTGATGGCCGTCAAGGAGAACTTCCGCGACTACATCCGCCGGGCCGGACCGCAGGGTACGCCCTCCGACGAGATCGTGCTGCTGGCCAACGGTCCGTCGCTGCGCGACGAACTTCCGGAGCTGATCGCCCGCGAGGAGCATCTGCACAAGGATTTTCTGGCCGTGAACTACTTCGCCGAGGACGAACGTTTCACCCTCGTGCGCCCCAAATACTACGTGCTTTCGGACCCGACGTTCTTCCGCCGCTGCTGCGACTGGGACCGGGTGCAGCGCCTCTATGCGACGCTCAACGAGCGGGTCACGTGGCCGATGACGCTCTACGTGCAGTACTACAACCCCGACCGTTTCGACTACCGGGCCGCCCTTCCCAATCCGCAGATCCGGATCGTGCCCTTCCATTCGCAGCTCTATTGCGGCTTTCCGTCGCTGGAATTCTTCTGCTACCGCCACGGCTGGGGCAACGGGAATTTCGGGTCGGTGATCCAGAACGGGGAGTTCATCGCCCTGCACCTGGGCTACCGGACCCTGCACCTCTACGGTGTGGACCATACCTTCTTCGACGGCTTCTGCGTCGACGGACAGAACCGGACCTGCATGCGCCGGACCTATTTCTACGACGCCGAACCGGAGTTGAAACCCCTGCTGTTCACGGCCTCGAATCCGCCGCGTCCCTATACGGTTCATGCCTATCTGGCCGAGAAGTGCGAACTCTTCCGGGGACATGAGGTGCTGGCCCGCTATGCGAAGCATCTCGGGGCGCGGATCATCAACCACACGCGCGGGTCGCTCATCGACGCCTACGAACGGGGTTGATCCCTCTTATTGTACCAGCAGATTGCAGCCGCGGATTTCGGCGTGGTCGATGCGGCCTTCGATGACGAACGATCCGTCCGCCGCGACCTGCCCGACATCCTGTGTCTGGATGAAGGCGCACGACCAGCGGTTGGCCAGGTCGACGATGTTGAGCCCTCCGCGGCTTCCGGCCGGGAGCAGATCGAAGGGGTCGTTGACATCGCGGCAGACGACCCGCATCCAGGCCGGGCAGCGGAAGCGGTTCCCGCCCTGCGAGTAGGCCTGCGAGGTGAGCTCCGCCATGCCGTACTCCGAGTGGATGGTTTCGACGGCGAAGGCGTCGCACAGAATGCGGTGGAACTCCTCCTTGGGGATCTCCTCGCGGTAACCCTTCATGCCGCCGGTCTCCATGACGATGGTGTCGCGGAGTTTCGGGGCGTATCGCTCCGCCAGATCCCACAACGCATAGCTTACCCCTAACAGAATCTTGGGCTTCGGATCTTCGGCCATGTCGCGCAGCAGGGCGTCGCAGTCGTCGAGATAGAACCCGCCCGATCCGCAGTCGGCGATCAGCCGGTCGGCCATGTAGACCAACGAGGAGCCCTTGCGCCGCAGGTAGTTCGGAAGCAGGGCGTAGAGGCTCCACCGTGCCGGCTCGCCGTAGAAGGTGCGGAACGCCCCGCGGAAGGCCTGCTCGTAGAGGGCCAGCGAACGCATCGGATGGCGCGAAGGGACCATGCCGGTGGTGGCTGACGAGGTGAAGACCGCTTCGGGAGGTTCCGGAGCGCAGTAGACCTCGTGGCTCTTGAAGAGTTCGATGGGCAGGAAGGGGATCGCGCGGAATTCGCGGACGTCCCCGCATCGGACGCCGATGCGTTCGAGGTATTCGCGGTAGGGGGGGCAGGCCGCGGCCTGGAAGCGGAAGAGTTCCAGCGCCGCGGCGTCGAAGACCGCCGGATCGCCCTCGGGCAGGCGGAATATGTCGTCGGTGGAGATCATCCCTGCAAAGGTAGTGAAAACCGGAATAAAAACCTCTCTTTATGCCGTCTTTCTCCGTTTCCGGTCGATGGCGTCGACGATGACCGCCACGGCGCCGTCGCCCGTGACGTTGGTCGCCGTGCCGAAACTGTCCATGGCGATGTAGGTGGCGATCATCAGTCCGCAGAGCGTTTCGTCGAACCCGAGCATCGACTCCAACAGCCCCAGCGCGGCCATGATGGCCCCGCCCGGCACGCCCGGGGCCGCGACCATCGTCACGGCCAGCAGCAGGATGAAGCCCGCGAAGGTCCCCGCCGACAGATCCAGTCCGGCGATCATCGAGACGGCCAGGGCACAGGCCGTGATCTTCATCATCGAGCCCGACAGGTGGATCGTGGCGCACAGCGGGATGACGAACGATGCCAGTTCGGGACGCACGCCGAGCCGCAGCGTGCGGTCGAGCGTCACGGGGATCGTCGCCGCGGAGGATTGCGTGCCGAGGGCCGTGACGTAGGCGGCGAGCATCGTGCGCAGCATCCGCAGCGGATTCCGCCGGGCCGCGAGCCCCGCCACCGAGAACTGGAAGACGAGCAGCACGAGGGTCAGCGCGAAAATCACGACGATGAGCTTCACGAAGACTCCCATCACGGCGGCCACCTGCCCCGATTGTGTGATCGAGAGGAAGATGCCGAAGATGTAGAAGGGCAGCAGCGGGATGATGACCCGTACGATCACCAGTTCGATGATGCGCTTGAAGTCGTCGAGGGCGGATTTCAGCGTCACGGAGTGGGTGTAGGCCATGCCGAGCCCGAGGACGAAGGCGAGGATCAGCGCCGACATCACGCCCATGACGGGCGGCATTTCGATGGTGAAGTAGGGGGTTTGGGCAGCGCTCTCTTCGGGGATGGCGGTCTCTGCTCCGGCGAGCAGCGACGGGAAGAGGGCCCGTCCGGCGAAGAAGGTCCCGAATCCGGAGATCAGCGTGAAGCCGTAGGCCAGCGCTGCGGTCAGGGCCAGCAGCCGTCCGGCGCTGCGCCCGAGGTCGGCGATACCGGGCGCCACCAGCCCGAAGATCAGCAGCGGGATGACGAATTCGAGAAACTGCCCGAAGACGGCGTTGAACGTCAGCGCCACGCGGGCCACCCATCCGGGCGTGAAACAGCCGCAGGCGATGCCCAGCCCGATGGCCAGGAGGACGCGCGGCAGAAGACCGAATTTTCGCTTCATCGGAGAACGATTTTTGTAAAGGTACGAAAAAATTAGTTACTTTTGCCGTATGACAGCGCTTTATCACGACATCATCTACGGCCCGGTTCATTCGCGGCGTCTGGGCCTCTCGCTCGGGGTCAATCTCCTGCCCACGGAGTCGAAACTCTGCTCGTTCGACTGTATCTACTGCGAGTGCGGGTGGAACGCCGAGCATCCCGGAGGACGGCGTTTCAACGCCCGGGAGGAGGTCCGCGCGCACCTCGAAACCGCCTTGCGGCGCATGTCCGGGGCCGGGACGCCGCCCGATGTCATCACCTTCGCCGGGAACGGCGAGCCGACGCTGCATCCCGATTTCGAGGGGGTGATCGACGACACGCTGGCACTGCGCGACCGCTACTGCCCCGGGGCGAAGGTCTCCGTGCTGTCGAACGCCACGCAGATCCACCGCGACGATGTCCGCCGGGCGCTGCTGCGCGTGGACAACAACATCCTGAAACTCGACTCGGCGTTCGACGCTACGGTGCGGCGGATCGACAACCCGCAGAACCCGAACTATACGGTGCGCGACATCGTTGCGCGGATGAAGCGCTTCGAAGGACACATGATCCTGCAAACGATGTTCCTGCGCGGTACGTGCAACGGCGCTCCGGTGGACAATACCACCGAGGAGGAGGTTGCGGCGTGGCTGCGGCTCGTCGCCGAGATCCGCCCGCAGCAGGTGATGGTCTACTCGCTCGACCGCGACACCCCCTGCCCGACGCTCGAAAAGGTCTCCCGCGAGGAGTTGCAGCGCATTGCCGCCCGGGTCGAGGCGCTGGGTATTCCCTGCTCGGTGGCCTGACCCTGTTTCCCGAATCCGCTTCACGATCGTAAAATCATGCAGATCCTGCTCTCCTGCGCCAAGACGATGGCCGACCGCACGGCGGTCCGCACACCCCGCACGACCGAACCCCTGTTCCGGGCCGAAGCCGATGCGGCGGCTGCGGCCCTGGCATCGCTCCCGGCCGACGACCTGGCCCGGATCCTGCGCGTAAACCGCGCGATCGCCTCCGAAAACCGCCGCCGCTACGCTTCGTTCCACGATGCCGGAACCCTGCCGGCTCTGGCGGCCTACACGGGGATCGTCTTCAAGCGGCTCGATCCCTCCTCCTTCACGGATGCGGATTTCGAATATGCCCAGAATCATCTGAACATCACGTCGTTTCTCTACGGGCTGCTCCGTCCGCTGGATGCCATCCGTCCCTACCGTCTCGAAGGCGATGCCGTGTTGCCGGATGCCGGTGATGAGACGCGCTTCGCCTTCTGGCAGCAGCGTCTCACCGATCTGTTTCTCGACAAAATTCGGGCCGATGACGGTCTGTTGCTGAATCTGGCCAGTGCGGAGATGAAACGCCTCTTCGACTGGCGGCGTCTCTGCCGCGAGGTGCGGGTCATCACGCCCGAGTTCCGCATCCGCGAGGGAGAACGGCTGCGAACCGTTGTGGTCTATACGAAGATGTGCCGCGGCGAGATGACGCGGTTCGTGTTGAAAAACCGGATCTGCGACCCCGAAATCGTGAAAACGTTCGAATGGGAGGGGTTCCGGTTCGATCCGGCGGGCAGCCGCGGCGATGACTGGCTCTTTACGATGTAGGGCTGTGCCGCCTTTTCCGCGGCAGATCCGCATTCCCCGATAAATAAAAAGTATAATTGCTCCCGGAGACGTTCGGATGACCCTCGCCGATCGGCGGGGAGCCGGAATGCTATTCGGTCGGGCCTTTGCCGGAGCCGTTTGCCAGCAGCGTCCGGAGGATGCTCTCCTCGTCATAGCCGCACAAGGCTTTCAGCTGTGCCGGCGTGCCGTGCTCCACCCATTGGTCGCCGATGCCGAGGCGCGTGACCTGCACGTCGTATCCGCGCGACGCGAAGAAGACCGTCACGGCTTCGCCGACCCCGCCCCGCAGACATCCGTCCTCGACGGTGATGACCCGCCGGAAGCGGCGTCCCACCTCGTCGAGCAGCACCTCGTCCAGCGGTTTCACAAAGCGCAGATCGTAATGGGCCGCCTCGATGCCGGCCGCCGCGGCGCGTTCGACGGCCCGTGCGGCGTCGTTCCCGACCGTGCCGATCGTCAGCACCGCCACGTCCGCGCCGTCGCGCAGCTGCCGCCCGCGTCCCACGGGCAGCGTCGCGAACGGCTCGCCGCGCCACGGCATCCCCTCGCCGTTCCCGCGCGGGTAGCGGATCATGAAGGGGTGGCCGAATTGCAGGGCCGTGTACATGAGGTTGCGCAGTTCGGGTTCGTTCATCGGGGCGGCGATCGTCAACCCCGGGATGGCCCGGAAGGCCTCCATGTCGAAGACGCCGTGGTGGGTGACGCCGTCCTCGCCGACCAGCCCTCCGCGGTCGAGACACATCACCACGGGAAGGTCCTGAATCGCCACGTCGTGGATCACGTTGTCGTAGGCGCGCTGCATGAAGGTCGAGTAGATGTTGCAGAAGGGCACCATCCCCGCGGCGGCGAGTCCCGCCGAGAAGGTCACGGCGTGGCCTTCGGCGATCCCGACGTCGAAGCAGCGGTCGGGCATTTCGCGCAGGAGGATGTTCATCGAACAGCCGGTCGGCATGGCGGGCGTGACGCCCACGACGCGCCGGTCCTGCCGGGCCAGTTCGAGCAGTGTTTCGCCGAAAACGTCCTGATAACGCGCCGGACCCGGGGGCGGCGCGATGCGCTGTCCCGTTTCGGGGTTGAAGCGCCCCGGGGCGTGCCAGGCCGGTTGGTCGTGTTCGGCCGGGAGGTAGCCCTTGCCCTTTACCGTCATGACGTGCAGCAGCTTCGGACCCTCGATTTCGCGCAGGGCCCGGAGCGTCCGGACCAGTTCGTTGAGGTTGTGGCCGTCCACGGGCCCGAAGTAGCGGAAGTTGAGGCTCTCGAAGAGGTTGCTGTTGTTCAGCAGCCCCTGTTTCACGGCGTTGCCCGCCTTCTGGCAGAGGCGCAGCAGCCGCGGCGTATGCGAGAGGATGCCCCACAGCCGCTGTTTGAAGCGGTTGTAGTGCACCGACGTGGAGATTTTCAGCAGGTAGTTTTTCAGGGCTCCCGTGGCCTGGTCGATGGCCATGTGGTTGTCGTTGAGAATCACCAGCAGGTTGGTCTGTTTCGAGGCTCCTGCGTTGTTGAGCCCCTCGAAGGTCAGGCCGCCGGTCATCGAGCCGTCGCCGATCACGGCCACCACCTGGTGTTTCTCGCCGCGCAGCTCCGCGGCTTTGGCCATGCCGAAGGCTGCCGAGATCGACACCGAGGCGTGTCCGCCCCCGAAGGCGTCGTACTCGCTTTCGGTCATGCGCGGGAATCCGCTGATGCCGCCCAGCTGGCGTTTGGTGCGGAAGGCTTCGCGGCGTCCGGTGATGATCTTGTGGGCGTAGGTCTGGTGTCCGACGTCCCAGACGATCCGGTCTTCGGGCGTGTCGAAGACGTAGTGCAGCGCCGCGGCCAGTTCCACGGCTCCGAGACTCGACGCCAGGTGCCCCGGGTTGACCGAGCACTCCTCGATGATGTAGCGGCGCAGCTCGTCGCAATAACGGCGCAGCTCCTCCGGCGAGAGCCTTTTGAGCTCCTGCGGCGACGAAACCCGTCCGAGCAGTTTGTAATCTTCGGAAGCCATGAGCAGACAAAGATACGAAATTATAGGGAATTTTTCGAAAATTTTCCTATCTTCGCATTACGGTAAATCGACTCGCACATGAAATACAGACGGATTCTCCTGAAATTGAGCGGCGAATCGCTCCAAGGAACCCAGAAATACGGGCTTTCGCCCGAGGTGCTGCAATCCTACGCCGCGCAGATCCGCGACGCCGTGCAGACGGGCGTGCAGATCGGCATCGTCATCGGCGGCGGCAACATTTTCCGCGGGCTCTCCGGGGCCAGAAAGGGCTTCGACCGTGTGAAGGGCGACCAGATGGGCATGCTCGCCACGGTCATCAACTCCCTGGCTCTTCAATCGGCGCTCGAAGACAACGACGTCAAGTGCAAGGTGCTCACCTCGATCCGCATGGAGCCCATCGGCGAGTATTTCTCCAAGGCCCGCGCCATCGAGTATCTCGAAGCCGGCTACGTGGTCATCATCGGCGGCGGGACCTCGAATCCCTATTTCACCACCGACTCGGCCTCGGCGCTGCGCGGCATCGAGATCGAGGCCGACGTGCTGTTGAAGGGCACGCGCGTCGACGGCGTCTACACGGCCGACCCCGAGAAGGACCCCACGGCCACGAAATTCGCCGAGATCACCTTCGAGGAGGTCCTCGACCGCCGGCTGAAAGTCATGGACCTCACGGCCTTCACGCTCTGCCGCGAGAACGGACTCGAAATCATCGTCTTCGACATGGACACCCCGGGCAACCTCGGCAAGGTCCTTGCCGGAGAACCCATCGGAACCCTCATAAAACACTGATGCCATGACCATCCGGAAACCCCGCAGAAAAAACAACCGCCAGCTGTGGATCCTCCTGGCGCTGCTCGTCGCCGTTATCGCCGTCATCGCGCTGCTGCCTTCGGGCGACGGTGCGGCCGCTCCCGACCGGAACCCCGACTCCGAAATCGAGGCCGCGACGCTCGTCAAGGCCGGGGATCAGGCGCCCGACTTCACCGTGGAGATGTTCGACGGCAGCCGTGTCACGCTCGCCGATCTCCGCGGCAAGGTCGTGCTGCTCAACTTCTGGGCCACGTGGTGCCCGCCCTGCCGCGAGGAGCTGACGCATGTCCAGACGGAGCTCATCGACCGTTTCGCCGGACGTCCGTTCGTCTTCCTGCCCGTTTCGCGCGGGGAGAGCCGCGAAACCGTCGCCGCCTTCCGGGAGAAAACCGGTTATGAATTCCCCATGGGCCTCGACTCCACGCAGAGCGTCTACAAACGCTACGCCGCCAATTACATCCCCCGCAACTTCCTCATCGACGCCGACGGCCGGGTCGTCTCGGCCACGGTCGGATTCGAAAAGTCCGAATTCGAGGAGCTGATCCGCTCCGTCGAGGCCGCGCTCGGCGAGGATACGCCCTGCGAAAAGTAGGGCGCGGATGCCTCCCGCAACTGCCGGGGACGGGGAGATATGCAGATGCCAATAATTCAAATTTGATACCGCTATGGATACCAAAACGATTCTCAACGACGCCTCCGCGCGCATGCAGAAAGCCATCGACCACCTGGAGGAGGAACTGCTCAACGTGCGTGCCGGCAAAGCCTCACCCAATGTGCTCAACGGCGTGATGGTCGACTATTTCGGCTCGCAGATGCCCGTGTCGGGCACGGCCAGCGTCACCGTTCCCGATGCCAAGACCATCCTGATCCAACCCTGGGACAAGAACATGCTGCGTCCGATCGAAAAGGCGATCATCGACTCCAACATCGGACTGACCCCCTCGAACAACGGAGAGACCATCCGCCTGACGATTCCGCCGCTGACCGAGGAGCGCCGCAAGGAGCTGGTGAAACAGGTGCGCGCCGAGGCCGAAACGGCCCGGATCAGCCTGCGGAACGCCCGGCGCGAAGCCGTCGACGCCTTCAAGAAGGCGCAGAAGGAGGGCATGCCCGAGGATGAGTCGAAAGACGGCGAGACCCAGTCGCAGAAACTCCTTGAAAAGTTCTCGAAAGCCCTCGACGAGGTGCTGGCCAAGAAGGAGAAGGAGATCATGACGGTATAATGCACCGTCGGGATTCCCGTCGGAAGGGGATCCCCTGTCGGCTTCCCGGCTGCCGGAGACGGCTGCCGGGATTTTTTGTGCCCGTGTCGACGGGAGAGCAGGATTTTTTCGTATCTTTATTCAGCCAACCCTAAACCTCGTTCCTATGAAGTTCTTTATCGACACGGCGAATCTCGAACAGATTCGCGAAGCCCACAAACTGGGCGTGCTCGACGGTGTGACGACCAATCCGTCGCTCATGGCCCGGGAAAACATCCGCGGGCAGGAGGCCTGCAACCGCCATTACGTCGAAATCTGCCGCATCGTCGGCGGCGATGTGAGCGCCGAGGTGATTGCGACCGATTTCGAGGGCATGCTGCGTGAAGGCGAAGCCCTTGCCGCCCTCGATCCGCACATCGTCGTCAAGGTCCCCTGCACGGCCGACGGCATCCGCGCCATCACCCGCTTTACGGAGATGGGTATCCGGACCAACTGTACGCTGGTCTTTTCGGTCGGGCAGGCGCTGCTGGCCGCCAAAGCCGGCGCAACCTATGTTTCACCCTTTGTCGGGCGCCTCGACGACATCTCGGAGGACGGCGTAGAGCTGGTCGCGCACATCGTCCGCATCTATCGCACCTACGGATTCAGAACCCGGGTGCTGGCCGCCTCCATCCGCCATACCCGCCATATCGTGCAGTGCATGGATGCCGGGGCCGACGTGGTCACGTGTCCGCTTGCCGCCATCCTGGGATTGCTGAAACATCCGCTCACCGAGAGCGGTCTGAAACAGTTCCTGGCCGACCATGCCCGCGTGAATCAGGCGTGACGGACGTGGGGTCTTCCTGAACCGAAGGCGGCATGCTCCGAGAGCATGCCGCCTTTCGCTTATCCGATGATTTTCCGCAGCCGGCTTTCGGGAGCGTCGGGGAGCAGCCGCCGGAAATGGTCGTACAGGCGTGCGAACGATTCGGACGGCGGGCAGTCGGCTGCAAGCCGGCCATAGAGTGTCTCCGGCGCCGTATAGCGGGCTACGCCCCAGCCGTAAGGGTTGCCGTGGCGGTCGAGGTTGTATTCGAAATCGGCGATCACGAGCCGCATCTCCATCTGCAACCGCGTCAGGATCGGGTCCAGTGCGATTTTCTCCTCCTCGGCCACATCCGCTTCGGGATCCGCCGCCGTGCGGCGTCCGCGGCCCCTGGCGAATCCGAGCATTTGGCGCAGCTCCCGGATGGTGGCCGTGCCCTCGGTCAGGATGGTCTGCATGACCACGTCGTCCAGCGCCGCGGTGTCCTCGTCGGGGGCCAGCGGCCGCGAGCGGCGGTAGTTGAGCCAGTCGGGCAGCCACTCCCGGCTGACGAATCCCGCCTTGCGGTTGAAAAACTTCCCGTAGGCGCAATGTCCTTCGCGGATGATGGGGCCTTTCCACTCCCAGGCACCCTCCTCGTCGGTGAACCAATACTCCGGGGCGATCGTCTCCTCGATCGAGAAGCCCGGAATGCCGCACCGGAAGAAGGGCAGGAAACCCCACTCCCGGCAACGTGTCTCGACATCGGCCGAACTGTTCAAGAGTCGTTTCATCGCTTTTCGTGCTTTGAGCCGCCGCGGTTCCGGATCCGCATCTTCCGGCCGATTCTCCGCGGGGATTCTTTCTCACAAATTTACCGTTAAATTTTCAGATGACAGCGCTCCTGCGGGTGAATTTTTCCTGCATCGGGTGCGGTGCGGCGCCGGCTTCCGGACAAGACCGAATCGGCGGAACGGGACCCTGCCGCGAGCCGCCGGCTGCAAACCGGGAGGGAGCCCTCTTCGAAAGACGACTCCCTCCCGGTTTCGGAGAAGGCAGCCCTGGATCCGGGAGCCTTCCTGCGGGCGGCGGCTGTGGCGCTCGTCGCCGTCTCGGTCTGACGGCCGGAAGATCCCGGACGATCACTCGCCGACCACCGGAATCTCCATGCTGGCGGATTGCACGCCCGGGGCCGAGGCGGTGAACCTTACCGTGCCGGGCTTCTGCGATGAGCGAACGATTGCCGTCGCAGCCCCGCTGAACAACTTCATCCGCGGCGCCTGGAATGACATCGTACAGGTGGGATCGCCGTTGGCCGTGGCTTCGAACGCCCCGGCCCCCTCGACCCGGAACGAGACCATCCGCGTGTCGGTCGGAACCCGGTTGCCGTCGCGGTCCTCGACCTCCACGGTCACATAGAGCAGGTCGTCGCCCGTGGCCGTCAGCTGCTTTCGGTTCGGGGTCAGGACCAGACGGCGGGCCTTGCCGGCCGTGCGGACGATGCGCTCCCCGGCCGGGCGCCCCTCGGCGTCGTAGGCCACGACCCGGATCTCGCCCGGAGCGTAGCGCACGTCGTTCCACATCAGCCGGTAGCGCTGTACGGGATCGCCCGACGTCGCCTTCTCGCGGATGCCCTGGCTCTTGCCATTGACGAAGAGCTCGGCCTTCGGCCAGGAGGTGTAGACGAACACCGGCGTGATCTCGCCCTCGCGGCCCGGCCATGTCCAGTGCGGCAGTACGTGGAGCGTCTGTGCGCGGTCGTTCCACTGCGCGCGGTAGAGCCAGTAGCGGTCTTTGGGCAGCCAGGCCAGGTCGATGATCCCGAAGAGCGAGCTGTGGCTCGGCCAGGCGTCGGTGTCGTAGGGCGAAGGCTCCCCGAGGTAGTCGAAGCCCGTCCAGACGAACTGTCCGAGCACCCAGTCGTGGTCGTCGTCCCGGGCGAAGTCGAGATCCGGCGTGTTGGACCACGAGCAGGACTCGTTGTCGTAGCTCGACGACTGATGGTCCGGATGGAGCACCTGATTGTGCTCGGCAAACGTGACCGGGAAGTGGTAGATGCCGCGCGACGAGACCGTCGAGGCGGTCTCCGATCCGAGGATCATCCGCTGCGGCAGCCGCTCGCAGGCTTCGTCGTAGTATTGCGGCTTGTAGTTGAAGCCCGGGATGTCGAGGGCTGCGGCGAAGCCGTTGTCCAGCACGGCGCCGATCTGGTCCATGCCGCAGGTCACGGGGCGCGTCGGGTCGAGGCGGTGCACCAGATCGCGCAGCATCACCAGTTCGTCCATTCCGTCCGGTCCCCACTGCGACGGTACTTCGTTGCCGATCGACCACATGACCACCGACGGCGCATTGCGGTAGGCCCGGACCATGTTGGTCATGTCGCGTTCGGCCCACTCCGTGAAGAAGCGTCCGTAGCCGTTGGGCGACTTGGGGCGGAAGCCCCAGTCGTCGAAGGGCTCGACCATCAGCATCATGCCCATCTCGTCGCACAGCTCGACCAGCTCGGGGGCCGGCATGTTGTGGGCCGTGCGGATGGCGTTGGCGCCCATCTCCTTCAAGAGCTCGATCTGGTAGCGGAGCGCCGAACGGTTGATGGCGGCCCCCAGCGGCCCCAGGTCGTGGTGGTTGCACACGCCCTTGAATTTCGTCGGGCGGCCGTTCAGGAAGAACCCCTTTTCGGGGACGTATTCCAGCGTGCGGATACCGAACGGCGTTTCGTACTCGTCGAGCACCTCTCCGTTGCGTTCGATCCGCGTGCGGGCCGTATAGCGGGTCGGCGACTCGGGCGACCACAACTGCGGATCGTTCACCAGAAATTGCTGCGTGAAGCGCTGGCCGCGGTAGACGTAGCGGTTGCGGCCCGTGGCGGCGACGTTGCCCGCGGCGTCGAGAATGTCGGTGACGATGTCGACGCTCTGGTGCTTCGCAAGCCCTGCGACCTCGATTTCCAGCGCAACGCCGGCATAATCGTCGTGAACGACGGGCGTGGTGATGCGGGTCCCCCAGACCGGAATGTGGACCTTGCCCGTGGAGATCAGATGCACGTTCCGGTAGAGACCCGCTCCGGGATACCATCTCGAAGCCTTTTCGAAATTTTCCAGCTGCACCTCGATCCGGTTTTCGCCGGGTACGGCGACCGGCGTCAGGTCCGCGACGAACGAATTGTAGCCGTAGGGCCAATAGGCGATCTCGCGGCCGTTCACCCGCACGCGGGCGTTGCTCATCGCGCCGTCGAAGAGCAGCACGTGGCTCCGTCCGGCGGTGTCCGGAATCGAGACCGTCGTCCGGTAGCTTCCCTTGCCGATGAAGGGAAGCCCGCCGGTGCGGCCGGTTTTGAGTGTCTGTTCCTTTTCGCCGTTCTGCTCCACGGCCACGACTTGCAGGTCGTTCTGCCGGTCGAACGGTCCGTAGATCGCCCAGTCGTGCGGGATCCGGACCTGCTGCCATCCCGTCGCGGCGTCGGTATCATGCCCGGGGCGGAACTCCCACGCCCGGAGCAGCCGCTCGCTGCGCGGATGCCCGTCGAGCGGAAGCATCCCGCACAGCGCGGCAAGCACTCCCAAAATGATGCGTACGCTCACGGCCGTTACTCTTTGAAGGCGTCGAGCGCCTCGGTGGGACGTCCGTTGTCGAAGGCGCCGAGCGTATAGCCTCCGTTGTAGCCGGCCGGGGCCTCGGGCTCCCAGTAGAAGACCCCCAGGCAATGGCCCGTGGCGCGGGAGTTGGTGATCAGGTAGGTGAGCATCTCGCGCGCCGTGGCGGCGTCGTCCCACGGCATGCCGACCTCGCAGATCATCACGTCGTGCCCGAACTCGTTGTAGAGCGTCATGATGTTCCCCACGCACGACTGCGTGAGCGACTCCCAGTCCGCTCCGGGATAGAGCGAAAGACCGATGATGTCGTACTTGCCGCCGTAGGCTTCGAGCGCGTTGAAGACGTTGCGGGCGTAGGAGACGTTGTGGCCGCGGTCGACGTGCACGATCACCTTCGCGTCGGGATAGATCTCCTTCACGGCGTCGTAGCCCGCCGTGGTGTAGGCCGCATAGTTGGCCGGATTGCTGCGCAGACCGCCACCGACCGTCGACTCCTCGCCGGCCTCGCCGTCGTCGTTGAGCGACAGGTGGCGCAGCATGCCGTTCGTCGTCTCGTTGCCCACCTGCACCCACTCGACCTCGACGCCGTTGGCTTTGAGCAGCGACAGCACCTCCTTCGTGTGGTCGGCAACGGCCTGTTTCAGCCCCTCGGCATCCAGGTCGAGCCACGCCGCCGGAATCACCTGCTTGCCCGGATCGGCCCACGTGTCGCTGTAATGGAAGTCGATCATCAGCCGCATGCCGAGCGCCTGCGCCCGGCGGGCCTTGACCAGCACGTCGCCCTCGGAGCACCAGCCGCCCTCGGGGTCGACCCACACGCGCAGCCGGATGGCATTCATGCCGAGCGTCTTCATCAGCGCCGTGCACTCCATCGTCACGCCGTCGGCCGTGGCGAAGGTGTTGCCCTCGGATTCGAGCTGGGTGACCCAGCTGATGTCGGCTCCGCGGGCGAAGGCCGTGCGGTCGATCTCGACCGGTGCTGCGGGCTCCGCAGGCGTGTAGTCGGGATTCGGTTCTTCGGCGCAGCCTCCCATCAGGAGCGCTGCGGCCATCAGTGTCAGCAGCATATCTTTCTTGCGTTTCATGGTTATTCCTGTTTAGTCAGCGTGTAGGTAAGGTTCCCGGCATTGCGCAGGTCTACCGTGATGAGGTAGGTCCCGGTCTCCGCGGGTTGGATGTTGTTATTGTTGTCGGCTTCCGCAAGCACTCCGTCCGCTCCGCCGTACTTGTAGTTCCAGTTGTCGCCCAGCACGATCTGGATGCCGTCGCCGATCTCCGGGACGGTGCATGTCGCCTGCCACGTCAGGGTCGTGAGGTCGAAGGCCATCGGGTTGGCCGTCAGCGACCAGTTGTTGAACGTGCCCGTCACGGCGATCGGAAGCGCCTCTTCGGTCCAGGAACCGGTGGTCAGGTCGACCGTCACGCGGTTCAGCCCCAGATTCGTGAACCAGGCGGCGTAGGAGCTCTCCGACGTGTCGAGAACGAACTGCGAACCGGAAAGCGTGCCGTAAATTGTCCCGTCGTTCGGAAGGGCCGAGTTGCTGAATACGAAGTTGGTGTATACCTCGTCATCCCACGAACTCGAGGTCGATATATAGCCCGCGTAGTGGCCGTCCGTGCCGGTCGCAATCAGTTGCGAGGCCATCTGCTCGGCATACTTCGTCTTCCAGCAGTAGTGCGCATAGAGAACTTCGGGGTATTCGACGGCCGGCTCCTCGCCGCCCTCGTCCGCAACGATCGTATAGGTGAGGTTCTCCGGGTCGTTCAGATCGACCGTCAGCCGGTAGCTCCGGTCCGCTTCGAGCCCGGCGGGCAGGAATTCGCTGCCGGTGCTCGACGTGCGGAATTCGAGTCGTCCGTCCAGATCGGGATCCGTGTAGCAGCGGTTCCAGTCGTCGTTGAGCCGCAGGTAGAAGCCCGAGCCCCACTCCGCCGCCTGGATAGTCGCCGTCCAGGTCCGCGTCGCCGTATCGAAGCTCATTTCGTTCGCGTTCTCCGTATAGCCGTTGAACGAGCCGAGCACTTCGAGCGACGTGACGGCCTCGCAGCTCCACGTCCGTTCGTTGAAGTCCGCCGTCACGTGGCAGTAGGCGCCCGTGCCGTCGTCGTACCAGATCGCGTACATGTCTTCGCCCGTATAGAGGCGGTAGAGACCCGAATTGTCGCTCAACGGTGCCGCACCGTAGAACTTCGCCGTCGAGGCGTCGTCCGTGTCGCCGAACTTGAAGTTGTACCACGCCGAGAAGTAGATGAAGCCCTCGTAGGTGCCGCTGCCCGCAGCGGCCAGCGTCCCGGCCACCGTCGTGCGGTTCTTGCCGTCGAGGTTGTAGATGTAGACCTTGTCGCCCGTCGGAACCGCGTATGCGGGGTCCTCCGGCCATTGGTCATCCTCCTCGTCCCCGCCGCCGACTTCGACCTCGCCTTCGGCCAGCGTCAGGCTCCGGTTCGTGAGGTCGAGCAGCAGCGTGTAGGTCCCGGCGGCACCCGCCGTGAGGCCCGAAGCTGCGCTTCCGTCGGCCACGGTGAACGCTCCGTCGGCGCCCGCCACGAGCGAAAGCGTACGCTCCACCGGCGCGGAATCGCCCGTCGACCGGTTGTAGAGACTGCCGCTCTGAACCAGACCGATCGCCGCGTTGTCGCCCGTCGTGGTGATCACGCAGCTCCACGTGTCCTGCGCCTTGTGGTAGGTCATGGCCAGTGAAGCGTCGTCTACCTGAACGGTCGGCTCCGGGATGGAGGTGGCCGTCCATTCGGCCGCCGAGGTGCTCATCGTCACGTAGTAGCAGCCGGTCGGTTCGGGGAACCAGCAGTTCCAGCTGGTCAGGTCGGTGGTCTGTTGCAGGGCGAAGGCTGTTCCGGCGCTGCCGTCGTTGAGCGTGCCCCAGGCCGTGCCGTCCCCTTCGACGAAGTAGAAGTTCAGCCACGAGGAGGAGATCGTCGCCAGTCCGGCATACTCCCCGTCGGTCAGGGCGGGAATTGCTGCCACGTCCGTGCCGCTGTCCTTCGAACGGATGGCAATCTGAGACATGTCGATGAAGTAGGGCGTTACGGTGAATTGCAGGACGTTGCCGTAGCGGGGCTCGGAATTCCCGCCCAGCCGGGTCTTCATCCGCACGTAGAGCGGGGTGGCCACGCCGCCCTCGAATCCCAGGCGCGAGACGATCGCGTTGAGTTGCGAAACGGTGTACTGCACCGACGTCGCGCCGGTGGTCATCAGCGCCTCGTAGGGTTCGGCGAAGCTCTCCTCGGCGGCGAACTGCAACGTCTGGGAGACCACGTCGGCGGGAACCTGGGCGTCGGGATTGCTCAATACCAGATCACCCGTGGCATCCCAGTAGAGCGTCAGGGCCAGGGCCGAGGCGTTCTCCTTGTCGAGGACGATCTCGGTGTCGACCGACCCGATGGTGATCCCCTCCTCGCCCGGCAGCGAGGCCGTCAGCATCTCTCCGTCCTTCGAGCAGGATGCGCCCAGAAGAAGAGCCAGCGCTCCGATCAAAAAATGTATCTTTTTCATGGTTGAATCGTTCTTTGGTTAGTATCCTAATTCGGCATTGGCCGTCTGCAACTCTGGGTTGGCCGAGAGCTCGGCTTCGGGAATCGGCAGGTAGGCGTATTTCGGATCGACGTCGCAACCCTCCTGCACGCCGCCCTTCCACTGCCACTGGTAGCCCGACGTGTAGCGGCCGAAACGGATCAGGTCCGTGCGGCGCTGGCACTCCATGTAGAATTCACGCAGGCGCTCGTCGCAGAGGAAATCGAGCGTGAGGTCGGCATCGGCGATGTTTCCCGTCTGGCTGCCTCCGTAGGCCCGCGTCCGGATCTGGTTCACCAGACTCAACGCCTCGGTGCGTGTGGCCCCCTCGCCGCCCCGGACGACGGCCTCGGCCAGCATCAGATAGACGTCTGCCAGCCGGAAGACCGGGAAGTCGGTGTTCGCGCCGCCTCCGTCGCTGCACAGACTGGCGCTCTCGCCGCCGTCCGTGAGGTTCGTCCATTTGCAGACGCGCCAGCCCGTCTCCACGTTGTCGTGCGAGGCGATGTCCTTCTCGCGGTCCCGGTAGACATACTCCGTATCTCCGGCCTTTTCGTAATAGCCCTCCGCCAGATAGCTCTCCCGGTCGGCATAGGGCTGACGGTCGTGGGAGATGAACAAGGCCCGCTTGTCACCGCTCTCGAACCGGTCGACCAGATCGGGCCGGGCCCGCAGGCAGTCCCAGGCTCCGGAATCCTTCGTGCCGTAGACCTTCTCGTAGTCGGCGAAATTTTGAAGCACCGAACCGCAGGTGATGAACGTCGTGGCATCCCACGTCGTCGTGTGGGTTCCGTCGCAGGCCAGCGCGAAGATGATCTCGTTGGTGCGCAGGTGGTTGTCGGCATTGAAGAGTTTTGCGTAGTCGCTTTCGAGCGTGTAGCCGCCCTCCATCGCCTTGCGGCAGGCCGAGATACACTCCGTATAGTAGGACGTTCCGGTGTAGACCTCGCCGTTGAGGTAGAGGCGCGCCAGCAGCGCCCAGGCGGCACTCCGGTTGGCATGGCCGTAGTTGGTCTCGGGAAGCTCGTCGGCGAACGACCGCAGCTCGCCTGTCAGATAATCGAACATCTGCTGTCGGTTGTAGATCGTCGGGATGTAGGAGCCCACGGGGTCCTTCTCCGTGATGAACGACATCTTCGCGTAGAAGTCCAGCGCGTGGGAGTAGGCCCAGGCGCGCAGGAACCGCGCCTCGTTGCGGCAGGTGACGATCCGGGTGCGGTCGGCTTCGGAGTAGCCGGCGATCCGGTCGTCCGAGGCGTTGCGGATCAGCTCGTTGCACATGGCCACGATGTTGTAGATGTGGTAGTACATGGCCGAGACCCAGGGGTCGCCCGCGCTCCACGAGAGATTGTTGATGTCGGTCAGGCTCTCGCCGGCCAGCCACACGTCGTCGAGGGCGTCGGTCGAGCAGTCCTGGAACATCCACAGCACGCGCAGGTAGTTCTGGCTGCGGGTCTCCGACGAGACGCTGCTGATGCGCTGGATCATCGCGGCGTAGATGCCCGAGAGTACCGCCTGATAGTTGTCGGCGCTCGTGTAGACGTCCTTCGAGGTGGTGTCCGTATGCGGATACTGGTCCAGGTCGCCCACGCACGAGACGGCGCCGGTCAGCAGCAGGGCGGAAAGAGCTATGGTATGAAAGATTCGTTTCATGGTTTTCATCGGTTTAGAAGGTAAGGCCCACACTCAACGAGAAGATCCGGGGTCGGGGATAGAAACTTTGGTCGATGCCGCCCGAGATTTCGGGGTCGACGCCCGTATAGTTCGTGATGGTGAAGACGTTCTGCACCATGAACGACAGGTTCAGACCCACCGTGTCGTGGAACAGGCGTCCGAAGTCATACCCGAGGATCAGGTTGTCCATTTTCAGGAACGAGGCGTTTTCGACGTAGTAGTCGGAGTAGATCTGGCGCGTCTTGAAGCCCGTGTCCAGATAGCTCGTCGAGAGGTTGTAGAGCTGCGAGACGGCATATTTCATCGTTTCCAGCGCTCCGTTGTTGGCCGCCGTGGCGTTGTAGGCATAGTTGCCCAGGCTGGCGCGCAGCGACGTGGAGAAGGTCAGCCGTTTCCAGCGCAGCGACGTGCTGAATCCCAGCATCAGGTCCGGCGACGGCGAGTGGTAGAAGTAGCGGTCGTCGATGTTGATCTGTCCGTCGCCGTTCAGATCGGCGTACACCCCTTCGAGCGGCCGTCCGTTCTCGTCGTAGACCTGCTTGTAGACATAGAAGGCGTAGGGGGTCTGTCCCACGGCGAAGGCCTGCACCTGCTTGGCGTCGATCTCGGCGCCGACGAGCGTCGGGGCCACCTCGGCGCCTTCGACCAGCGAGAGGTTCGTGATCTCGACCCGCTGCCAGGTCAGGTTGGCCGAGAGGTTCCATGTCCAGTCCTTCGTGTCGACGGGTATGGCATTGAGGTTGACCTCCACGCCCTTGCTGTCGACATTTCCGACATTGGTGGTGATCGTCCGCGTGAAGTTCGTGCCGGCGGCCGTGGGGACCGTGGCCAGCAGGTCGCTCGTCTGCCGGGTGTAGTAGTCGACGCTTCCCGACAGGCGATTGTTGAAGAACCCGAAGTCGAGTCCGGCGTTCCACGAGCGGGTGGTCTCCCACGTCAGGTCGGAGACGTAGGCGCCGGGTTGCAGGTAGCTGCCGTAGTTGCCGTACCCGCCGACGATGTACTGGGAGTTGGTGCCCGACGAGGGGTAGTAGACGGGCAGATAACCGTAGTTGCCGATGCCGTCCTGCTGTCCCGTCACACCGTATGAAACGCGGAGTTTCAGGTCGCTGACCGTCTTGCTCCGGCGCAGGAACGACTCCTGCGAGAGCCGCCAGGCAAGGGCTACCGAGGGGAACGTGCCCCAGCGCTGATCCTTGGCGAAACGCGACGAGGCGTCGCGGCGCACGGTGGCCGTCAGCAGGTAGCGGGAGTCGTACGCGTAGTTCAGGCGTCCGTAGTAGGAGAGCAGCACGTGGCGCTGATCGCCGGCCTTCCATGCCGAGTTGAGGCTCTCGCCCGCGGCGTTGTAGCTGTCGCCGGCGGCCGTCGTGGCCTTCCAGTACTGGTAGTCGTAACCGAACGTGGCGTCGATGGTCGACCGGATCGAGGCGATCTCCTTGTTGTAGTTCAGGTAGGCCGTGAAGAGCCGGTTGACGTTCCTGTTGGGTCCGACGGGCGTATGGAGACCGCCCGTGCGGTAGTTCGAGGCCGCTTCGGCCGGGACGTAGTTCGAACTTTTACCCGTGGCATAGTCGTAGCCGACGGTCATGTGCAGTTTCAGGTCCGGCAGGAAGTGCATGCGGTAATCCATGTCGAGGTTGCCGATGAAGCGCTTCACGTTGTCGTGGTAGTCCGTCTGGTTGAGCAGACCCACGGGGTTCACCAGTGCATTGGGGTTGGGCACGCCGTCGGTGACGACCTCCGTATATCCGCCGAAGGCGTCGCTGCCCGAACGGATCGGTTGCGTGGGATCGGCCACCGTGGCGTTGTAGATCGCCGACGAGGCCGGCGCGTAGCGGTTGCGGTTGATGGCGCCTTTGGCGCTGATGTTGAATTTCAGGTAGTTGTCGAAGAACGACGGGCTCAACGTCACATTTCCCGTATAGCGGGTGGCGTTGTCGGTCAGCACGATACCGTCCTGGTTGTAGTAACCCACCGAGACGCGGAACGGGAAGTTCGGCGTGAAGCGACCGGCCACGCTGAGGTTGTTGTCCGTGCCGAAGGCCGTGCGGTAGATGGCGTCGTTCCAGTCCGTGCGGGCGTCACCCAGCAGGTCGCCCGCGCCGATCGACCGGGCCGTATTCACGAAATCGCCGTAGGAGAGCATCTCGGCCGTCCGGGTCCGCTGTTGCAGGGAGAGGGTGGTCGAGAAGTTGATTTTCAGACGGTCGCTGCCCGAGCCCTTCTTGGTGGTGATCATGATGACGCCGTTCGAGGCGCGCGATCCGTAGATGGCCGTCGACGAGGCGTCTTTCAGAACGGTCATCGACTCGATGTCCCCGGGGTTGATCAGACTCAAAAAATTGGCGTCGATGCCGCTCATGCCGCCCGTTTCGAGGGGCACGCCGTCCAGGACGATCAACGGATCGTTCGAGGCGTTCAGCGAGGCGCCGCCGCGGATGCGGATCGTGCTCCCCGAGGTCGGGGAGCCGCCGCCCGAGAGGATCTGTACGCCCGATACCTTGCCGTTGATGAGCTGTTCGGGCGAGGAGATGAGTCCTTCGTTGAAATCCTTGCTGCTTACCGAAGCCACCGAGCCTGTCAGGTCATTCTTTTTCTGCACGCCATAGCCGATCACCACGACCTCTTCGAGGCTTTGGGCGTCGGTGCGCAGCGTGATGTTCATGACTTCGGAGGTGATGTCGGCCGTCTGCGGGACATAGCCCACGTAGGAGAAGATCAACCGGGTGGCCGATGTCGGAACGTCCAGTTGATAGGCGCCGTTCAGATCCGTTGCCGTTCCCACGGTGGTGCCGACCACCTGGACCGTGGCGCCGATCAGCGGCAATCCCGATTCGTCGGTGACGATTCCGCCGACTTTTTCGTCCCCTGGGCGGATACGCCTGTCGGTTGGAGCAGAACCGCGGCAAGCAACAGACACAGGCAGCGCCACATGGATTTGCGCATTCCGCCCCTGGGCCGCGGCGGAACGGATAGAAGCGATGCCATCGAATGGGTCATCCATGCGATGAGTTTAGGTTCAGTCATACTTTGTGACTTTTGGTTAGTAAATAGGTCGGACGCGCCGATCGTCCATATCGGGCGTCATTGCAAAAGTACCGGGCCCGGGCGAGTCCGCATCGCACAAAAAAGACAAATCGTGTCACATATGGGACATCGCTCCGACGGCGGGCACCTATGCAAGGGCCTATTTCTCTGTCGGATCGGAATACTGGCTCGGTTTGCAGCCGTACTGGGCGATGAAACACCGGGTAAAGTACGACGGTGTGCCGAAGCCCACCATGTAGGCGATCTCGGCGATGGTGAACTTGTGCTGCGACAGCAGCACGACGGCCTTCTTCATCCGGATCTGACGGATGTATTCGACCGGGGTGACCCCCGCATATTTCTTGATCAGCCGGCCGAGCTGCTTGTTCCCGATGCCGGTCTTTTCACAAAGGGCCTTGACGTTCAGTTCCGTGTCGTCGATATGCTCCTCGATCGTGCGGGTCACCAGATCGAGCAGCCGTTCGCTGCCCGATTCTGCGACGATCGGTGCCACGGATGTGATCTGCTCGATGCGCAGCGACTCCCGGACCGCATTTTTCGCGTGCAGCCGCTGTTCCACCAGAGCCCGCAGCAGGGGTGCCTCGAAGGGCTTCGCGACGAACGTGTCGATGCCGAGCCGGGCGGCCTGCGTCTCCGTTTCGTTGTCCTCGCGGGCCGTCACCATGATGATGGGAATCGATGCGAAGGCCGGCATCGCCTTGATGCGCCGGCACATCTCCATCCCCGACATGACGGGCATCATCTCGTCGGTCAGGATCAGTTCCGGGCGGAAGGTCGGCAGCAGGGCGAGACCCGCCCGGCCGTTCGAGGCGATCTGACACTCGCAGCACTCCGAAAGGATATCCTGAATGAGTTCGGCTACGGCCCGGTTGTCCTCGACGATGAGCATCCGGGGCTTCGCCGGATCCGGAGTCTCGTCGTGTTTCGGGGCCGCGGATGCTTCGGGAGCCTCGTAGGGAAGGCGGACGGTGAAGGTCGTGCCCATGTTCTCGCAACTTTCGACCCCGATTTCCCCGCCGTGCATCTCGACATAGCGCTTGACCAGATAGAGCCCGATGCCGGTTCCGCTCTTCATCTCGGCGGTCCGTGACGAGCGGAACAGGCGCTGGAAAATCAGCTGCTGCTCCCCGGCGGGTATGCCCATGCCGTCGTCCGAAACGCGGATCTCGATCGAGCTGCCGACCCGTCGGATGGAGCATCCGATCGTGGCGTCCTCCTTCGAGTACTTGCACGCATTGGAGATGAGGTTGTTGAAGACGGACTCCATCTTCACGACATCCCACTCGGCCGTCAGGGGTTCGTTGTCGGCCGTGAAGACGAAATGCACCGAGGGCCACGCCTCCGCGTAGGAGTCGAAGATGCTCCGGCAGAACTCCGTGACATCGACCCGCGAACGGATGACGGGAGCCTCCGTTTCGAGGTCCACGCGGTCGATCTCGACGGTCTTGTGGACCATTTCGTTGATCCGGACGGCATTCTTGTGGATCACGTCGAGCGTGTGGCGCATCTTCTTGTCCGAGACCTCCTCGCGCAGTTGGCTGACCGGGCCGAGGATCATCGAAAGCGGGGTTTTCAACTCGTGCGAGATGTGGGTCAGAAACTCCATCTTGTGGCGGATGCTGGTCAGCGTATGGTCGCGTTCGCGCTGTTCGAGGCGCCGGCGGTCCCGGCGGCGCAGCAGGATGATCGTCGAGAGCGTCGCGCCGCCCAGCACGAGGAGGTAGGCGCAGATGGCGTACCAGCGCGCATACCACGGAGCCGGGACCTTGATTTGCAGCGAAATGGGGATCGCTCCGGCCGCATAATGCCTGATGAGCAGTTCATACGTGCCGGGCGACAGGTGTGGAACGGACAGGGTGTTCTCCCCCGGCGGCAGCACGACGTAATCGTCCGTAACCCCGGGAATATGGTATGCGTAGCGATAGCTCTTTACGGGGTTGCAGTCGAGCGAGCTCAATTCGATTTTCACCTCGTCGGCCGCGGATTTGAGTGTAATGCGCGACAGCCCGCTCCCTGCGGGGAAGGGGGCAGCGGAGACCTTCCCGTCGACGAGTACCCGCATGATGTTCACGCTCTTTTCCCGGATGTCGTTGACGATCCATTCGGGGTTGACCTGGATGATCTCGTCGGCGCTTCCCAGCAGGACGCTGCCGTCCGCGGGGTCGAGGTAGATGGAGGAGTACGACCGGCCGGGAAGGGGCAGAAGATCGACTTCGCCCGTGTCGGTGTCCAGCGTCCAGACGCCCGTCGTGGTCACGATCCACAACTCGGCGCCGACCTTTTCCAGATCGATGATGTTGTCGCTTCCCGATTCTCCGGTCGGGAGCCGGTACACGCGGGTCTGCGTCATCTCCGGCGACACCCGCAGGAGCTTGTCGGTCGCTCCCACCCAGACCACGTCGTCCGGGTCGATGTAGAGCGTGTTGGGGTAGTTGCCGGTCAGCTCTTTCACGCTGATGCGCTACTGACCGCCGTCATCGAGCCGGATCAGGGAGTCGTCCCGGAACAGGATGGCCCACACGACCCCCCCCCGGCGGTCCGAGACGATCCGGTTGACCAGATTGTTGGGCAGCCCCGTCTCCGTATTGACCGCCCGCCGGGCCCGGTACGCCTCGCCGGCTTTCAGCGCCGCGGGATCCACGGCCATGATGCCGCCCATGTAACTGCCCACCCAGAGGTGCGCCTCCGCATCCTCGACGATGCTGTAACACCAGTTGGCGTTGTATCTCCCGCCGGCATCCTCGATGTGGAAACTCTCGAAACGGCGGCGGCGTTTGTCGAAACGGTTCAATCCGCCGTCGGTTGCCACCCAGATCGTTCCGCGGCGGTCCTGAAAGATGTCGCGGATGCGGTTGTGCGACAGTCCGCTGTTTGCGTTGCCGGGCAGGAACCATTCGCTTCCTTCGTCCGCCACGCGGATGATGCCGTTCGGACCGCCCAGCCACAAGGCTCCGTCCGCATCGCGCAGCATGGAGGAGATCTGATTGCCGTCGCCGCGTCCGGTCAGGGCGCTCAACTGAATGATGTTCAGTCCGGAGGTCGTGTTGGTGATCGAAAGCCCCGTATCCGTTCCGGCAAGCAGGTTGCCTTCGGCGTCGACCATCAGCGACCAGATGATGTTGTTGGCAATGGAGCCCGGAATCCGTGAATCGTGCCGGTACAGCGTTGTCTCCTGCTCATTCAGGAGATAGAGCCCGTTGTCGGTTCCGGCCAGCATGCCGTCGGTGCAGAGCCGCAGCGATTTGACGGAATTGCCCCTCAACCGTTCGTCCACGACGCGCTGCGCCGACAGGTCATAGGAGAGCAGACTGCCTTCGGTGCCGGCATGGAGCACCCGCTTGTCGGTGTCGAGGGCAAGCGCATTGACGAAAATCGAGGATTTGTCGGCTCCCCGGTATTTCAGTTCGATGGGTTCGACCCGGTTTTCGGCGAGGTCGTACCGGCACAGCCCGCGATAGGTCCCGACATAGAGGTCGCCCCGGTCGTACAAAAGGGCATACACCGCATCATGGGGCAGATCCAGGCGGCATTTCCGCAATTCGTTCGTCAGGAAGTCGTATTCGTACAGCCCGGAGAGGGCTCCGATCCACAATCGGTTGCCTTCGGAGGTCATGGCGCGGATCTCGGAGGGGTTGTCATCGGCAACCGGATATCGTACCGCACCCGATCGGGTGTCGAGGATCTGCAACCCGTTGTTCGTGCCGAGATAGAGCCTCCCGTTGCGGGCTTCGACCCCGTGGATCTGGCAACCGGGGAATCCGTTGTCCGGACCATACCCGTATATTTTGTACCCGTCATAACCGAACAGTCCGTAGTCGGTTCCCAGCCAGATCAATCCGTTTCCGGCGCGGGTGATGGCATGGACGGCCATGGGCATGTTTCCGACGGGGATATTTTTCCAGAGGAGATGTTCCGCAGCCTGGATCGGGATCCAGGAGAGGAGGGGGAATAGGAGGGTTAAAAGTCTTTTCATGATGCCATCTTGAAAGGAAGCGACTGCGCAGGCACTTCGACCTGTGTTGGCAGGAGCCTGTACGCGCAGGCTAAAAAAGAGGACGAATCCGAAAATTCGCCCTCCTCAGTCGCTTTGTGCGGATAAAGGTACTCCGACACAATAGAAACCTATCTGTATATCAGAATATTAAGCGAATTTTCAAGGCTTGGTTACCGCCTTGCCCACCGGTTTTCTGCGCTGCGTTGCATCGCGTCAGTATCTTCCTGTCAGACAATGCAAAAGTAGTAAAAATCCCGGAATTCTCCAAATGCGGAAAATTTTGCGGAAACAGGCTGGATTTTGCTCTTTCTGTACGGCCTATCGTTCCCGTTATTGGGTCGGCACGACTTAAAAACCGAGCATCCGACGGCGGTAGTCGAACGTTTGCCTGTATTGCTTTTTCAGCTCCTTCGAAAGGAACGAACGTTCCAGCAATTCATAGGTCAAAGGCTGGTCGGAGAGGAACAGTTCGATTTCTTTCCTTACCACCTTTTCCGGAAGCCCGATACGTCGGCCGAACTCCTCAAAGTCGGTGCGCCGGATGGTGCGGGTGTCCGAGAAGGCCATACCCTCTCTGAATAACCCCTTGGCGAGAGCGAATATCCGGGGCTCCCGCAGTTGCAGCGCTGTATTGACGAGGTCATAGGCCGGGGAGAGCCGATACTCCCCGTTGTATTCGATCAGGGAAAAGTTTTTCAGATGGGCATCATCGTTCGACGTAACGAAATTGAACAGGATGAGCCGGAAGAACCGTTGGATATCGACCAATGCTGCTTTAACATAGCGGTGGATGATCCCGGCACACTCTTCGTAACTGACCTTGTCGTATTTGTAGTTGGCACCTGCGTTGTCTTTGGTATATCCCAACAGGGCCGCGAAATCCTCCTGCTTGTATTTCCCCCGGTTATGGACATCGAACCGGCGCGTAATATATGCCGGTTCTCCGTTGTCGAAAAAACACAGACCATTGGCTGCCGTCTCGATGCCGTATACCTGGGAGGCAATCTGCATTGTAACATGCTCATTGGCCGCGCAATACTCCCGATTGATGATGTGATAGCCGGTGGGCCGGGGTTTCAGAATGAACAGCCCCTGCTCCCGTTCACGGGCATACCGCAGCGTATCAAACTCGTCCATGACAACCGAGAATTTGGGCTGTGCCCCCGAGAGCGATATGCGTCCCACGTTTCTGATGGCGTCAAGGGCTTCCGGCGAATCTGCATCCGGGCTGGGCCCCGCAAAGATATGTGATACCTCCCGACCGTCGAACAGCGCCTTCCGTGCCGTTGGCGAGTAGGTGTCATATCCCTTTTGCAGGGTTGACGGGCAGACGTTCAGTTTTTTCATGGCTCAATTGGTTTTACGGTAATGGCGCCTACGGTGTCGAACTGACAGGTGGCCAGCAGGATGCCGAAATCGTCCTCGGCATCTATGTGGAGCAGTTGGGACTGGATCTGCCGATTCTCTCCTTCGGAGAGCATGTTTGCAAATACGGGGAAGAGTACGTTCGAACGGTAGGGCTCGGCCTGGAGCGGAAGCGTCAGACTGACAGGTCCGCTCTTTTCGTTGAGCAGATAGGCCTTGTCGTAGGTGAAACAAAACGTGCGATTGTCCTCTTCAGTCAAAACTCCGGCTTTTATTCCGTGCAGGTAAACTTCACACCGTCTCATGGTTCAAATCCTTTAATTGAGCAACCAGTTGCAACCCGAGCACGTTGCATATTGCGAGCAGGGAGGTCATCCGCGGATTGCCTGATCCCCGTTCCACGGCAACGACCGTATTGATGCTTACTCCGGCCAGATCGGCCAACTCCTGTTGCTTGATCTTCAACAGGTGCCGGCGCTCCTTGATTTGGTTGCCCAATGTGTTCATATTCGTATTATATTGTGATTTTATGCAAAAATAATGTTTTATCCTGGTAAAAACAATTTATATTCGCATTATATTGTGAGTATGACGCTTTTTGTTATGGGCTTTGGCAAGATGCGTATATAAATCGCAATATATTGAGATTTCGGAGATGGAAGGCGATGAGGTGATTCTTGTTTTTGATGTTGTGTAATCTCGTTTTGTTTATATTTGTCTGTCGGTATCGGCGAATTATGGAATGGGTTAAGTCTATGAAAAAGGGGTGCATATCAGAATATCGGTCAGAGTCTGCGACTTCGGATCGGCCAAAACAGCATGACATGGAACAAGATTACCGGTTGGCAGTCTTGTCGGCAGCCATTCGGGCTGGAGAAGCAAGTGGCGAGGCAATCGGATTCGATCCCCAACAGCATTTACTGCGGCAGAAGGAGCAACGATCGAGGTAACTATGCCGGTAGTTTATTAGAGATTTACAGAATTCCAGATTTCTGTAAATCTCTAAATCCAGGATCGGATACCGTGCTGGATGAGAATGGGGGAAAAGCACCCGTAACGCCGCTGAAAGCATCCAGCCTGGGAGATGACGCCTCCTTGAAAAAGGTCGAGACCATTCTGGCAAGTTCCCCGGAGAAGTTCAACTCTGCCAATCTTCATAAAATGATATTACATCATGTTGAGGAGGTGCTGATCGAGGCGCCATCCGAAGAGGAGTTGTGCAAACGTCTGAAAACCCATCACATCGATTTGTTCCTGCGCCGAAATGATCAAAACCGAATCACCGGCATCACATTCATCGATCACGAGAATCGCTGTGTGCTCAATGGTTACCGACTCGGGAAAGAGTATTCGGCAAACGCCTTCAATGAAAGATTCAGCGCCGTAAAGAAGACACGAGAAACCAGTCGCCAAGTCAAGAAAGAATCGAATATCAAACTCAAAAAACGATAAGTTGAGACATCGTTATAGTTTAATCGATTCCCATGGAAGTCTTATGGAACAAATCTAAAGGATCAGTAGGCTTTTTGATACTGTTCCAAAAAGTGTGTCTGGAGAAGGATAAATAAAAAAGTCTACA